>Ga0208255_100005_pt1 | contig 49000 bp, 77 predicted proteins | sample CryBogCBH06Jun08_FD_184600 | JGI IMG/M metagenome (GOLD analysis project Ga0208255, IMG submission 184600) | Freshwater microbial communities from Crystal Bog, Wisconsin, USA - CBH06Jun08 (SPAdes) | ecosystem: Environmental > Aquatic > Freshwater > Lake | place: Crystal Bog, Wisconsin, USA... | reverse complement strand
ACTGTAGCCAGATATACCGCTTCCGGAGTATCCCGATGTGCCAGAATAGCCAGATGTACCTGACGCTCCACTAATACCACTATATCCAGACCAACCTGAAATACCAGACCAGCCAGATACGCCAGAATAGCCAGAATAGCCACTATAACCAGATGTTCCAATACCAGAGTACCCGGAGTACCCCGAGGTTCCTGGCGGCCCTACAATCTCTCCTACATTGTTCCAAGAGGTACCAGACCATACGTATAAATCGCCATTAGAGCTAACAATATACGCATCATTTACTTGGTTACCTGTAGGGGGTAAATCTGCTGGTGTAGCAACAGTACCTTTAATATTAATTGAGGTACCCTGCTGTCCAGATATGCCACTATAGCCGCTAAAACCACTAAAACCGGACCAACCAGATGTGCCACTATAGCCACTATAACCAGAAATTCCAGACCATCCAGATTTACCACTATACCCGCTATAACCACTATATCCAGATATTCCAGACCAGCCAGATGTGCCGCTGTAGCCACTTATTCCGGACCAACCAGATGTGCCACTGTAGCCACTTATTCCAGACCAACCAGATATACCGGAATACCCGCTATATCCACTAATACCGCTATATCCAGAGAAGCTACTATATCCACTAATACCGCTATATCCAGATATACCAGAATAGCCACTATATCCAGATATACCGCTTCCGCTATAACCTGATACGCCGCTGCCAGAGTATCCACTAAAACCAGAAATACCACTAAAACCAGAAATACCACTATATCCCGATATGCCACTGTATCCAGAAATTCCTGAGTAGCCACTGTAACCAGATAAACCAGAATAACCAGATGAGCCAGATACAGGACCCACAACTTCTGTAGATCCATCACTGTAATAAATGATTAAATCTCCGTTTGACGGATTGTAAACGATGTTGGTAATCAGTTTACCCGGCGAGGCAGCATTAGCGATCTGCGAAACAGACGCCTGTTTTGTTACACCACGTTGTACAATAGGTACCTGCTCGTCACCCGTTAGCGGGGTAGCAATTGGTAACTGTGTTATCGACTGATCCATTAAATCAATATTCTTTCAAAGGTATGCCCTTTTGTATGGGCATATACACAAAAATTATTCATTATATAGTGTAAGTGAATGCACCGTGAGAGGTGCCAGTTCCAAATGGGGAGATTACTGATACGTCAACCAAACCAAGCACAGTGTACGCCGGTACGATGGCATTTATTTGTGTGGAGTTAATCAGTTCAAATGATGCTACAGTGCCACCAAAACGTACTGTGTTTACGTCTGTGAAGTTTGCACCGGTAATGATTACCAGAGTGCCACCAGAGCGAGATCCTGAATTTGGTGAGACTGTGTATACATAGGGGTTAAGCGTCATTGGTGATGGAACAATGTTACTATTTTTGTTTAGATCACCAGTATTATTGGCGTATGTGCCATTGGTGCCCTCAATAAACATAGAGTTATCGTTAGTAAAACCGTTCTCTGTCATAATTTGATTGCCGCCGATTGGGCCGGTAGCAATGTCTACATCGGGGCGGGGAAAGCGAAGAGCAATGTTTTCAGTTTGTAGTGCTGGAAGACGCCAGGGGTCAAAGTTATCTAGGTCGTCCTTACACACCCGCATCCCCGGAAAATTGGGGTCAGGCATAAGTTCTGTGTAGCCAAACTTCCTATTGCAGCGGTCACAGACCGCTACAGATAGGACAGAGTTACCACGGGTGTCAATGTAGACAGGCATTTAACTGCCTTATAGAGCTGAAGGTAGTGCTTGGCCGTCGTTTTGAATCAAAAAGCCTTCAATATATGCTGCAACGTGTTGCGAAGAACTATCGCTTGTTGAAAAAGCAAAAGTTAAATCCGCTTTTTGTTGAAACATATTTGGTGCATAACGGTGTACATCCACGAACAATGAAAAACTAATTTGTGCGGTAGAAGTATTAATACCGTTTATGGAATTAGTCAGATTGTAAAAAATGTATACGCCGCCGGATAAACTACTACCAGACCAAGCATTAATACGGTTTAAGTAAAATGTATAGCCATTCGGTACAGTGTAGACTGTCATTTGGCTACGACCTAATCCGGGATTAATTTGAGCATAAGTTGTGCTACCATTTTTAACCGTGATAGTTCCAACGTTGCTAACTTGACCTGAAGCTACTGCAGTCATAATTATGCTATTAATGCGTAAAAATTGATTAACTGTAGTTACGTTTGCTGTACCATTTAAAGCTACAACTTCGGTTAGTTGATTGTAGTTAGCATCAAGACCATTAATAGTTACTTTTGCTGGGCTTGCATCAGTTGCAGATGAGCTTGCGACTGTCATAGTTAATGCTGTACTTGGGAATGTATATACTGTTGCGTTTTCCCATAACGGAATTGATGTGCCGGCTACGCTGGCATTATAACCATTGATATTAACCACGGTGTGGCCCATGATTTGATTACGGGCTACTTGAAGATCAAACGGTTCTGTGCGACCAACTTTAGTTACTGATTCAATTGCCGCGGGGATATTTTGTAGATTTGTTACTAAAGACATAATTAATTTCCTTAAAGTTAAAGTAGGGGGCTAAAAGCCCCCTAGGCAATTAATTACGAGTTTGTGTAGCCAGAACCGTATGCAGTTGTAGAACCGTCAGTATTACGGGCTGTGTACTCAACAGTGAACGTGCCAGCTAAAGAACCAGTTAAAGCACTAACAGTAGCTTGGCTAAACTGCACTGTTGCATCCAAAGTACCGATGTTAGCTAACAGAGCTGTAGCAGCTGCAGTAGTAGCAAAAGCAATAGAGATAACACCACCATTGGTTGCTGTTGGGGTAATTGTGCCAATAGCTGTAGTTGTAACAGCGCCAGTTGATGGGTTAGTTACGAGCAAATTAACAGTAACTACACCACCAGTCAAAGCTGAAGGGATAGTTGTTTCGTAAAACTTAACGTTTTCAATGATAGAACCGGCTGGCAATACAAATGGAGTTGCAGTTGTCTGACCAATATCGAAAGTTGGAAGAACTACAGCGCCAGAAGTTGTGGCAGCAACAGGAGCAATAGAGCTCTGTTGTGAGCAGCGAGCTGCACCAGTGTTATCTGGAGCGATTACGCCGTTGTTTGTTGGGTTGTTACGCTTAAAAATGCGTAATGGAGTTGTAAATGTTGATGACATGGTATTTCCTTAATCTCAGTGGGTATCCCAAGCTGTCTCTGAGTCGTCTCACCGGGAAGTTCGGTGGTCAGAATGGGATGATTCTTCCTATACCTACTAATGCAAAAAATAGGATAAATCCGCCCTAAACAGGGTATTTGTTTGATTTTTTGACGTTGTCTGAGCCGGGGATGACTCTGAGGTTGGAAAAGACATGCAGTCCTGAGACTTTTTTGCCCTGAAGTGGAATAATGTGGTCTACGTGGTGTGGTTTGCCAGATGCCTGTGTGAACATAGCGGCTAGTTGATATTTGGCTATGATGAGGTGTGCGTGGAGGTCCCATGCGGGTGTGCGTTGGAGAATTGCCGATTTGCGTTTGGCTTGAAGCGCAGCCTTAACCGGTTTGTTGTTTTTATTCCATTCTCTATTCGTGATGTTGTGCTGGTCAATATTATTATTTCGCCATTTATCAACACTTTCTTTACGTTTTTCTGGATTGGCTAACGCCCAAGCCTTAGCCCGTTCTTTAGTTAGTTCTTTGTTATGCAAGTACCATTCTCTTGCTAAAAGTTTTTGATTTTCTTTTGTGGTTGCCATACCGATATTATACATGAAAAAGCCCACTTTGTGGGTGGGCTTTTTACAATTACTACTTTTGGTTAAAACCGATTACAAGCCTGCTGTGCCAAAAATATTACGGGCATCATGCCATCCTGTGGCATATCGCTCAGTGGCTTTATAGCGCATGCTATCTGTTTCAAAGTCCCCCTCCATGGATTTCTCCATGTTACGACGGTTAACGAGCATGAGACCATTTTCAGCATCAGTCTGAACCCACCAGGCTTTGCTAGAGGACAAACGTGTAACCACGTGTGTGCCTTTAGGCAACATGCCTGTTGATTTGATTGGGTTCAAATCGTTGTCAGCAGTGCCTGAACGGAGAACAGACTTCAGAATTACTTCTGATTGGAACTCGAGTGCAGGTGGAACTACTAACTGTTCAGCTTTCAGACGAATACGCTTACCGTTGTTGTCAACAGCAGAGCGAATTTGAATCAACATCTGTTCAACAGAAGTTTGGCTCAAAGAAGCAGCTGTGGATAACTGGTTAGAGTAAGAACCGCCGTTAGCGATTGGGTGAGCAGCATTGATCAAAGTTACGCCATCGCCACCGATGTAGCCAGGAGTGAAAGCAAAGTTCAAAATGTTTGCACATAATGTTTCTTTAGTTTCAATCATTGACTGCGCCAAGTGTTTAGCGAAAGTTGAGCCGATACGGATGTGATCGCCGTCTTCCATCAAAACTTTGGTCAAGGCGTATGCCAAGCCATAGATTTGGTAGATGAAACGGGTGATGTACAAAGTACCACCTTGATCGTAGCTAACTGGAGTGCCGTCAGGCATTGCAGGAGCTGCGTTCATACCATAAAGCATTACTTCTTCGTGGTAGTTACGTGGAATACCTTGGATCTCTTCTACAAATCCCTTCCACTCGTCGGCGCGTTGTTCATAAACGCCATCAAAGACTTCGTTGATAATCGGTTCGACTACCGCACGAAAGTCGGTACTACGCATTGGGGTTGCCATTGCTTATCCTTTCGTATTAATTAAACGGACGTCGACGGAGCGGCGAACTGGTTGTTGCAGATCTGAACCTGAACGATTGTGTAGGCATCGCCCCAAGCATTGGTATTACCAGCTGGGTATGCTACTTCACGTCCCAATCCAACTACGCGAACTTGACCTTGGTTTGTACTACCAACAGCAGTTGCAAGCAACGCAGTAGTAGAGAAACCAGCACCACCGTTACCGATAGCATAGCCATCAGCAGTAGTATAGTTAGTTGTTGTGTCGAAATTGTATTCAGTACCGATGGCAGAAGCTGTTGCTGAGCCGTTGATTTGAGCTTCGTATACGATTGCTGGGTCAGCGAAGATCCAGAAAACGATATTTGTAGAAGCATCAAGTGTCAATTTAGAAGCATATTTAGCTACTGAACGACGACCGTCAGAGTTGGTGTACTCTACGCCGTCAAATACGCCATAAACTTTACCGCTTGATGCGGTTTGGTTGGCGATAGTCAATTGGCCAGAAGAAGTAATCGCTAAAGGTTGATACTGCCAGAAAGACTGGCCAGAACTCAAACTGTAAGGAGCACTGTAACCTGAAACACCAGTGACATAGCTGTTAGTACCGGCGAACGGTACTGCACGATCTAAACCACTTGGGTGATACGCAGGCTTCAGACCAAAGGGTTGAAATGTTGAAGACATTTATTTTCCTTTGTTATTTTTGAAGATTGATATTAAAAGCGAACATTAGCGTTTGCTTTTGCGGCTTCCTTTTCCATTTCCAAAATACCACCTTCAAGAATTGATCTACCACCTTTACCTTCTTGAGCAGAGCTCCGAACGTTTGCGGTAATATTACGTTGATGCTCGAGGGGATCCTCAAGATGCAACATTTTCATCACTTCTTGATAGATTTCTTCTGGTAACTTGAAGAGAACCATTTCATTACAACTAATACAGCCTTCAAACTTGCCCGAGCTCATTTTACCTAGTCCTTCAAAGCCTTTACCTAAATCCGAGGCTTTAACTGGTTCATAACCCAACGCTATGCGTTTGTCGATACTGTCATACGTGTTGGTTGTTGATAACCAGCACAAGTGGAATCCGGGAAGGACTCCGTTTGGCAAATCCGGCAAAGCCGAGTTTTGCCACTTATCACGAAACGCAGCTACACGCTCCTTCTTGGATAATGTTTCTGGATCGTCATTAGCGATCCGTTCTTTCGTTTCTTCGACTCGGTCTAAAAGACGGTCTTCTAAGTCACGTTTAATTCTTGGGTTCGTTGCCATTTTAATTAACCTTTATTTTGACGATCATACGAAGCATAAGCTCGGATCATTTTGTTTCGTTTTTCTGTATTATCCCATGCGCCTGCGTCTTTAATTGCTTGTACACGTTCACGGCTTAATGTGATTGTGCCAGGCTTTTGCGCTGTTGCATTAGATGATCTGCTTGAGGCTGTTGGGCCTGAAGAGCGCCTACCTTCTTTACTACCTTTACTGGTGTAGCGGTGTGGTAAACGGGACTGCAAACGATTATCTAGCTCTTCCCAATATTCAGGATCACTTGGATCCCAACCATCGGTTACGAGCTCTTGGTCAACTACTTTGGCAATTCTACTATCTGTATCTCTAGCTTGTGGATCATACCAAGAGTTCTTTTTAAGCCATTTTGTGGCATTTTGTTGAACTTCTGTTGCGATTGGGTTTGGCACATTCTGTTTTGGTGACTGTGCTTGGTCCACTTGCTGTTTTTTGTAATGCTGAGCTTGGTTAAGACGTTGTTTAGCGTCTGTTAACTGTTCTAAGTATTCCATTTGACTTACTGCATCATTAGCTTGAGCTGCTTGAAGCATTTTCATCTTAGCGTACTCAACACGAGTGGCTTCGTCTTCGATAGCCTTGTCTAGTTGTGCAAACTCGTAAGATGATGCTGTGTTTTCAACCTTAGCTAAGCGTTCTGCAAGTTCTGCATTCCGACGCTCAAGTGCATTAATCTTATTCTTTGAAGAAAGATCGCGCTGTTTCTTTAACTCTTTTTTAAGTCTTCGCTCTTCACGACGAGCTTCACGAATTGACTCACGTTCTTCGTCAGTCTCTGCCGCGTCCATTTCATCGTCGCCGCCATCTTCTTCATGGTCGCCGTCTTCGTTATCTTCGTGCTCTTCTTTTTTGTGTCTAGGCTCTTCTTGGTCCTCTACTTCATCTGGGACCTCCAATTTGGCGAGCACTGTGCCATCTTCCCGCTCCTTAATAGGAACATCTTTATCATTATCTGCCATACATACTTTCTACAAAGTTATTAATCAACAAACGCTTTCATTTTTTGTGCTGCTTCAAATGATTTGATCTTGGAGATCACTTCACGCGCTTGCAGTGTAATAAACACCACAGCCGCGCCATCATCTTCAGGTTGCACTACGAATCGGTCGCCGCCGTACTTAATGGTGCGAACTAAATCGCCAACATTACACCAATTGCCTTCCGGCCAAGGTGTTAAATCGTCTGGACTCTTATATGCTAAGGGGCCAATTCCACGTACTTTAGCTACTGTCTCGTTATAACGAAGAGTTTGCTTGGTTTCATCCACAAGAATGATACCGCCTTTACTTGTTGTCTTTTCCCTGCGCAATTGCACCAGTACTCGGTCACCAAGAATCTCTACACCGGGGTCTACTTCAGGAAAACACTCTAATTCTGAGCGTAAATCTGGTTCTTCCCTACTATTAAAATCAATTGCCATTCGGCAATCCCTTTCTGAATCTTACGATTCGTCGTCTTCCGTCAAAAGTTCGTCAATAATGTCCAAAACTGCTTGAAACCCCTCGGCACGGCCAACTAAGCGTTGGTAGTCCTCAAAATTGTTTACATTATGACCCGCAGTGACAGCTTCTGCGATTTTTTGCTTTTCATTTCTCATGCGAGAAATAATTTCACTGATAAAGTCTTTCATACTCTTACTAATGCAATAAAGGCGAAAAATCCGCCCTTAAATCAATAAAAGTTTCCGCCTTTAATATCTTTAAGGTTCTTACTTTGACCAACTTTGCTGTCTTTGGCCATTTTGTTGCCATTAAGAACGGCATTATTAGCGCGTTTGGAGCCTGAATTACCTTTGTCGATGGTTGTTTCACCAGGACCACCAGCATAGCCAGGGGTACCAGTCATTTTGTATGATTTGCGGAAGCCTAATTCGCCGCCGTCTTGTTTTTTAGTTGCCATTATTGTCCTTGTGGGGGTTGTGGGGCTGCTGCTTGTTGTTCTTGTTGCTGTTGTAGTTGTTGCTCATGCTGCTGTTGAGCCTGTTGTAGTGCTTGTTGATGCTGTTGGTCAGCTTGTTGCAAGCCTTGTTGGTGCTGTTGGTCCTGCTGAGCTACCTGTTGCTGGTGGGCTTGGGCTTGTTGCTGTTGATCTTGCTGTGCTTTTTGAGCTTCAATCTGGTTTTGAACTTGTTGAGACTGTTGTTCAAACTGTTGTTGCTGTACAGCTAAACCGTGCTGACGTATATCTGCCTCTGAAGTTTGAATGGCTTCTTGCGCAGACTGATTTTGTGCTGCATCAAGAGCAATTTGCTGTTGGCTCATTTGCGATTTTGCATTAATCAAGGCAATACGCTCTTTAGCAGAGTTATTGATGTTAGCCATAGCAATGTCTGTAGCATTACGTTGGTTATCAATGCTGGTTTGAGTACCGTACTTAGCTTGAAGTTCTTGAACTTTTTGCTGAAGTTGAGCGATTTCCAGTTGATAGTTTTGTTGCTGTTTCTGTGTTTCAAATTGTTGCTGAGTCTGAGCTTCTGCAGCTTTACGTTTTGTTTCTGCCATCTGTGTTTGCATAATAACCGCAGCAGTTGGGTCAGACATCATTGCAGATTGCTGTTGAGCCTGTTGAGCTTGAGCAACTTTCTGAGCCAGAGCTTGAATTTGCTGGATATACGGAGCTAAATTGGTTTTGGCGTCGTTATCTACCATACGTGACGCCAATGCAATTGCTTTTTGTGCATCGCCGTCAAGTGGTCTTTCTTTATGCAACTCAAATTTGTCTTTGCCGTTGCTAGCTTTTGCTACATAGCCACGCATTTCTTGCAAATAGTGCAATGTTAAATGCTGCTTAATATGTTCTAAAGCGTGTGGGGAGAACATAGGCCCAATAACTGGGTTACCACCGTAGGCAGGATTATTTGCGTATTCTAAGTGAACTTGAATGTGGGAAATATGATCTTGGTCTGGGAACGCAGCAGCTGCTTGCCCCATTGTCATTGATACGTTTTCCAATGCTGGATTAGATTCAACTACACCTTGTGGGTTTGGTAATACTTCTCCAACCGCTGGAATTTTAAGCTGTCCTAAAATTCGTGAGTAAACCGCACGAAGGTTAAACATTCCTGGGGGCGCAGTAGACGCCATTTGTAAGAGTGCTTGGTTCTGAGCAAGACGTTGGGTCTCAGAGAAAATGTTAGGATCTGATACTGGGCGTACATCTGAGTTGTAAGCAAAGTCCCGAACTTCAATCTCTTCGCCGGACTGATTGTCCATTTCATCCAAGTACCAATGATTGATACGTGAAACGATTTTAAGAGATTTAGCTTGTGAACGGTGTAAACGGCCATGGATGCTAGAGAATACTTTAGCACCTTGCTCAATAAGAGCTTGGGTTGTGCCCACAGGCATTTGGTTGTTAGCTTCACCAATCTTTTCTTCTGCTGTTGTTACTACACCTTTAGCTGCAGCAGTTAACCAACCAAGCAAATCATAAAGAACGCTTGATGGTGGATTAAACGGCATTGGCATTGCGATCTTACGTACATCATCAACACCAGGTGCGCCTTCAATTTCTACTACTTGGGTTGGTTCGATTCGGTCTGACTGCCCACCAATTCGTCCACCTTTAAGTTTAAGCATTGTCTGGCTGTTGTTGATATGAGCAGCATCAAGCAGAGCGCGCAAAGAGCCAGTAAGAGCAGCGGAGAGACCGCCAATAAGATGAGGCAGTCCGATAGCGTAAGCTCCACGCCATGGGATAAATTTAAACTCCACGAACCAATCCAGCTTCTCAAGTTTTTCATCGCCGGCTTCCCAGTTACGGTAGAGTGACAGAACCTTAGAAGTGGTTTCGTCAATTGTTAAAATGTATGGGGCGCGTTTGCCTTCTGTTTCTGGATCTTCTTCCATGCGCATGAAACATGTGATTTCATAGATTCGGCGCAGGCCATCAATGTTCTTGGACGGTAGATCTTTACCTTCGATTTTGTCGTTGGCTTTTTGTGATCTGGTTTGGTCATTAAGTGGGGCATCTGAAGAGTAATCAGAATCAATATCACGGTAAATACCGGACTCAACTCGCTGTAGGAAAGTATCTTCAGTAATGTCTTGTACTTCAGTTACACGTTGAGCTGTGTAGAAGTTTGTTGATGACCAAGGTAATAGAATGTTATCAATCGGCACCCATTCGCATGTTGGACGACGTTGTTCATCGTCATAGCGCCATTTAAGGAATTGGGAACCGCCGAGTGGGAGCTGGGTCAGCAGCTGCTCCATCTCGTCACGGTATTCTGGAATTTGCTCAGTGAGCTGCCAGTTCATAAAGGTTACTTTACGATCGGCTGTATCTTCTTTTCGTTTGTCAGCATCACCTTTGATGTTCGATTTGACAAGTCCGTCGGGTGGTAATAGCTCTTTTGACGAGGAAGCTGCGAAGTCAACGCAAGCCTCGGCCATGACGGGATGCACAACTTTAGAAGCACCGTCGAAAGTAGCACCGCCAGGCGCGTCCTTACCAAGGCCGGTCCTACGAAGTCCTTCTTCGTACTGTTTATCCCTTTGGGACCGCGATTCTGTGTCGACATCAATCAAGTCCAAATATTCGTTGGCAAGGGAATTTAAAGTTTGCTCATCAAATTCTTCTGCCAAGTTTGTATAGAACTCTGGATTTTTTTGTGGACCTTGTGTTTCTTTAAAGTTAACTACTACGGAACCGTCATCTAATTCGATGACTTCTTGTTCAACTTCTTCATCATCCAAATCAAATTGTTCGGCGTACGCATCCATCTCGTCGTCTTGATCTTCTTTTTCGTGAAGATCATCTTCTGCGTCGAGGTTGGGCAAGTTGTTGCCGTTTTGAATCGGTAATTGGGGATTTGCCATAGGTTATTGTTTCTCTATTTGTTTCATCCAATTTGCTAACGCTTGTACTTCTAAAGCGGTTGCTCTTTGTTTCATTGTGTTGGCTTTAAAAGAAATCCAACAGACGTTTCCCGGAACATATCCGAGTTCAGGTTTGAATTTATCTAATGAAGGCGAGTTATCTGTGGCTTTGCCTTTTCGTTCACACCAAGATAGTTTAAGGCCCAAAACCGGGCAAATATCTTTGGCAATCTCCATTGCGTATTTTGAATCTATTTCAAATGGTATAGATTGCTTTTTAGCTTCTGATTTTCTTTGATTAATAATTCTACTAACATGCCCCAATTTTTCCTGCATTTGCGAGTCTTTTTTGGTATTTGTTTGAATATTTTTACAAAGACGGCACCAAGAAGCCAATTTATCTTTTGTGTGTTTGTGTTTTCCAAAATTGTCGGAAAATATTTTGCATTTACTGCATTGCTTCATTTTAACTCCCCTAAGTTGTGTAGTTGGAAACTAGGTTGGCTAGGGGGCCAAACAGGCGCTGCAGGCGCTTTTCGTGTTCCTATATACACTAATGCAAAATTATGGCCAAATCCGCCCTTATTGTGCATAAGGATTTGCTAAACGTTTGCTTGGTTCGGAATCGGCATAGTCGTAATCTCGAGCAGGTAACGGATCTAATCTAATCCAGCCCGAATCCCTTAATATTCTTAATGCTTGGGATAGGGAGTCCACATAGTCATCATGGCCCCCCATTTCGGGGAATGAACAGACTTGGCGCAAGAAACGCTTGGCCCATTCTGCATACTCCCCTTTTTGTTTTGTATCTTCTGGTATGTAAATCTTTCCTTTTGCAACTAAAGGGGCCACAATGTTAAGACGCTGTACCTTATCACTGCGGCCGGGATTATATGCTCGTACAGGAATTCCTGATTGCTGAAGTTCCTGAATCAAAGAAATACCTGCGCTTTTGTCCTCCATTAAAACTTGGTCTGCTTTACGGCCTTTACCGAATGTATTGTCTGCCCCGTATACAACTTCTTTAAAATCTTCAATTACTTTGCGGCGAAGTTCTGGGTAGGATAAATGCTGGTCCCAAGCATCCAATAGAATGGCACAAGTTCCCACGTCGGTGTTTTCAAAGATACCCCACACTGTGCAAGCTGTTGGGTCGTTGTGTGTTTTTTCTGAGGTAGCAGGGTCATAGGAAGCAATAACGTATTCTAGGTTTGGTGTTGGCTTGGAAGCCGGCCATTGCTTAAACATCTTGCGTTTGATGATACCAGATGACTCTGGGTCCAGAATCTCACCGTAAATCTCTTGCCGACCAATGTCGGTTCCGTCGTAGGTTTCTAGCTGTTTGAAAAATGTCTCAGAGAGGTTCGCCCGATTGTCATACGAGGATGCGTTTGCAACGTAGACGTCACCACCGACTTTACCTTCGTTGAGGTCAACAATGAGCTCTTTTGGCTTGGGGGTGGTGGTGATGATTTGCTGGACTCTGGGAAGTCTTGGATCTCTAAGACGCAATGTGAACTGTACTCCGTCGTATGCTGCGTCAATATAATCGAAGGCACACAACTCGTCAAACCAAGCTCCATGGTATTGTTTACCACGATACCGTTCTGGTTCTGAAGCTGGGATTCCTTGAATGAGGCTTCCGTTGATAAGGGTAATTTCAAAGAGGGACTTGTTGTAATCTCGTATAAGTGACGCGGGTATGATATTGAGAAGACCGGAGTCTCCTTCAAAGCAAGTTGCACGGATATCATTAGAGGTGGGGGCGGTGACAAGCCAGCGAGTGTTGTCGAAGATCCAAGCGCGAATACCAATCCAATGAGACGCAGTGTGCGTCTTGCCAGACCCTCGGCCCGCAAGCATAAGAAATGTGTCATACTCTCCATCCTCAGGTTCCTTTTGGTGTGGCAGTGCCTGTAGCTTCCATTTAATCTGCCAAACGGCGGCGTCAAGCTGTGCTTTAGGCCAGTGTTGCCTTTCAGTAATAAATTTGGTAAGGGTCTTTTCTTGTTGCGGGGTTAACATACAGCTATGAATCCTTCTCCGACCAGGTAACTATTATCAGCTCCTTCGGTTTCAATGTGAACGCACAATTGCGGCGGCAACTTGGAAATTGCTTTGATGTACCTACGTCCTTGGTGTACTAAAGGCTTTGGGTGTGGTATTTGGTTATTTACTAATTGTAACTTAGATCTGAAAATAAGTATATAGCTTTTACGCTGTTCATTTATTTCCAAAGTTGTTTTATGTCCTAATGATTCCACTAGCGCTTGTATCTGTTGGACAATTGGTAGATGTCCGTTAGTAAATCGGAATAGACCGGTTTTCTTGGAGTAGGATTTGGGTTTGGCGCACAAGATACCTTTGAGCAGTTCCAATCGTTGCTCTGCAGAAGCTAAGAGATAATTGTTTGGAATTCGGTACGGAAGGTCAAAGTTAAGGTGTGACTCAATGGTTGGGTGTACAGAAAAGTACTTTTCTCCATTTGAGTGTTTGCCCCGCTCTATTATGGAATACCCAGCGTCTTTAAAGGTTTCGGTAAGGAAGTCATGGTTGCCCTTAGAGAAGTGCATCCTTTTATTGCGGGTTTCATGGGTAAAGAACCAATAGCCAAAGATGAAAGGTGGGACGGGTAGGGACTGGTGGGGAAACTGAAGTGGCTTGGTGGTGGGTATAGAAAACGCATGGCTCCCATTGTTTTGCATTAGGTTGTCTGCTGGTAAGTCCGAAACCTTTTTAAACTTTAACGGGCGCTTGAATTTAAACTTGCCTTTGTATTGGAGTAGGCGGTCTCTGTAAACTTTGTCCTCGATTTGAAATCCAAGGTGTTGGTCGCCCTCCACTGTGAGGTGGTCATTGAATGTGACACGGTAGCAGCTGTCTGACCGGTATTCTTGGACCAGGGTTACTTTTTGGAGCCTACCCTCTTTGTCAAATACGTAATCCCCTGCCCGTAGGTCATGGGCTGTCTTCCAATAATCAAGCGTTAGTATTTTTTGGTTTGCAAGGATTGCCAAAGTTTTTCATTATCCAATAATCTAGCCAATGCCCTAACGGCATCCTAATACTGCTCTCCACGGATGGGGGTAGTTTTCGTATATCAAACCGTTCTGTGACTCTTAGCCTAAACTGAATGTAAGCTGAGGTTTCTTTTGGAAACACTTCGGCAGGTACATCGGCAAGATCCATAAAGTCCTTGTTGGCTACCAACACTCGAAAGCCACAAAACTTTCTTTCTGCATTTTCCAATGCACCTTGTATTTGGTATACATACTTAGTCATACATCAACTAATGCAAAATTGCTTTTGTTTTCGCCCTAATCCAGGAAATAAACATCTCCGGGACAGGGAAGACATAGAAGACAGGGTATATTTATCTATTTTATTAAAAAAAAAAAAAAAAAAAAAAAATCTAAGAAAGAGTGAACATACCCTGTCTTCTGTGTCCTCCCTGTCCCGGGATGCTGTAAGTCATTGATTTATATAGAGCGTCCAGTTTTTGGCAAAAAATATAAAAACTCACGGTCTGTGGGGCCCCCGGACCGAGGCCATGGGGGTCTAAAATTTTGGGGTGTCGTGTTTAAACAACACCCCCTTACCGCTAAAAAGGAGGGGTATTCCACATTGTGAAATGCTATCTCATAATGTGGAACGCACCGACTCTGTCCCTATTGTTTATGTTGCACCGCACCAATGCACCAATGTGGGGATGTTAGTAAGTGCTTACAAACCTAAGCACCACTTTGGTGCGCTTATGTTGCGGTGCAATAGTTAAGCACCAGATTGGTGCACGATGTTGCGGTGCAACATGGCAGATTGGTGGCGTGGTGTTTAAACTATGCGGGCGCGAGTGGCGGGGTGGTGATGTGGTATGAATACCACAGTAATTCAAGGAAACATACTACTAACATGACAATTCAATCCAAAGCGTTTTAAGCCCCTTTTTAGCCGTTTGCCTAAGAGATGGGGTATAGGTATAGGAGGGGTGGCGATCTCGATTTTCGAGGGTAAACCCTTAGGGGTAAACCCTTAAGGGTATGTCCTAACTAGCGGGGCGGTTTAAACGCTACTAATTGACTACAATCAAAGGGCAGTAACCGATTACTAACCAATAAGGAATAGAACACCATGCTACTACTACCCGCACCAATCGAAGCCACCACCGCCAATCGTGAATCATGGCTCAACCTGATAGCCGATAAACACATTCGCCCCCTGTTTGCTTCAAAGGGCTACACAATCCCCGCCAATGTTCGCCTGTCATGCTCTCTAGCTAGTGGCGGGATTCACACTAAGAAACACCAAAAGCGTTTTACACTTGGTGAGTGCTACCCCGCTTCAATGTCATCTGATAACACTATCCAAATTATGATCGTGCCAAGCCTAGCTGATTCCGCTAGGGTTATTGATGTCTTAATCCATGAGTTATGCCATGCCACAGTAGGCAACGGAGAGGGGCACAATAAGGTTTTTGGGGCTTGTGCAAGGGCAGTAGGGTTAGAGGGCAAACTCACCAGCACCAAAGCTGGCGAATGGCTCAAAGCCCTTATCACCCAATGGATAGAATCCGAGGGTGATTATCCCCATGCCAAACTTACAACCCGCTACACCAAGCAAACAACCCGCTTGCACAAGTGCGATTGTGCTTGTGGCTACACCATGCGGATATCGTCTAAATGGCTTAAGATCGCAACCCCACGATGCCCGCTAGGGCATGGCGATATGGCGCACGATTTCAAGCCCGAATATGATTATGAGGGCGATGAGTAAAACCAAAGGCGGGGCAAACCTCCGCCATGTTTAAACTGATCGGGGCTTAGCCCCGATTTTTTTTGCCCGCCTAATCTGTTTAAACAATGCCAACACCTAGCCCAAAAAATAGCCCCTATCCTAGCCAATCAATTTGGGGGCATTTTAAGCCCCTTTTTAGCCTACATCGTGGCGGGTGTGTGGGTTAGGGTTAGACCCCTGACGATCTCGATTTTCAAGGGTAAACCCTTAGTATAAAAACCCGCTTCTTTATTACTTTTCTGTATTAGACAAACCCCAAACAATCGGGCATAGTTTCAATCGTGGCATGACCACTAATTGATTACTAACCTTTAAGGAAATAGAACGATGCAAACCAAACAACAAGACCCATTCTTTAACGAGATATCAGACGATGATATCCAAAGGATTACAGAATCCGAAGCCCTTGACCTATACAACGAGATGCTAGACGATTGCTACCCATTAGCAGAAGTTTGCGGGTTTCAATACGAAGCTAGTAGAGTATTGAAAGAAGTCGATCCTATCGCCTATCGTGTCGGATTTTCCGACTACTGTTCTAGCCTAGAAGATGATGGCTACGAAATCGACTACAAATAACAGACAGGGAGTTTAAACATGACAATGATTACCAACCCAACACAAATTGCTACCTTTAGATATTGCACCATGCTAAGGGGGCTAGGGCTTGAATTAAAGGGCTTAAGAATGTCCAAAGGCATGACTATGTATGCTCTCATCAAAAAAGAGTTAAACCTTAAAGGCACAAGGGAAAGCGTATATAACCAATTAGCCGATATGCTAGGAAAGCCCCGCATTGTTTAAACACTATGACCCATTTTAAATTTATCACACAACCGAAAGGCAACACCATGAACAAATTACAAGTTAAACCAATCGCAAGCAATATGACCCTGTTAGAAACACCGAAGCATATTGTTTTATTCTCATACGCAACCCCTGTTGCTAGTTTTGATAAAGCCACCTATTCATTCAACCGCACCGCTAAAAAGTGGTCTATGACAACCTCTCGCCACATCAATAAATGGTTAGATGGTGCAAAGGCACACGAACACCCACAAGAATATTTTGACAACCTTTTAGGGAGTGTTTAAACAATGCGACATCTTATAGGTTTAATTATAGCCCTTGCAGTTATCACAATTATTTTATGGGGAACAACATTATGATTAACGAATATTTTAAGCAAGGTGATCGGGCTATATGGTGCGGGTTTGATGAGGTCGAGATAGTCGATATATCGGGCGAGTGGGCTACCATTCGTTTCCCTGATACCCATAGCACCACGATCACCAACACCAAACATTTAGAGGAGTGTTTAAACGATGTCTAAAGATGACCTATATTGCACCCTCTTATTATTAGGGTTATTACTGATATTTATATTAGCCCCTGATCTATACAATCCCGCTTATGTTCAATCTTAAAGAGGGCGATTGGGTGCAGTATAGGGACAAGTTTGCTAGGGTGCATGGTGCAACCAAAGCGGGCAGACACCTTATAGAAACCGCACCTAACGAGGATAATTTTGTTTATAGGCATTGGGTCAAGCCTTTAAGTATCACACCATTAGACCCCGCAGTTAGTAGCATTTTAGAGAGTATTTACGAAGTAGTTTAAACACAACCAACGAAAGGCAACACCATGTCAGATTTATATAAGTCGCTATCACTTAACGACACCGCCAATTTGATTCTAGCAGTAGGCGATTCAACCACAGTCCTAGCACAGGGCGAAATGGGGATTGGTAAGTCCTCTATTCTGTCCATCTTGAAATCTAAACTAGCAGACACACACCATTTTTGTTATGGTGATATGACAACCAAAGATGTAGGCGATTTTCTAGTCCCTAAGATACGCAGTTTAAACGGCACAGAAGTTTGCAGTTTTATTCCTAACGAGGAATTTGGTTTTCACTTTGATAAGCCCATTGTTTTAATGCTTGATGAGATCGGCAAGGCAAGTAAGGCAGTAATGAACGCTTGCTTAAGATTGATGTTAGAACGAAAATTAGGCACATTCGAATTACCCGAAGGCAGTATTGTATTCGCTACAACCAATTTAGCCAACGAAGCTATTGGGGATAACCTACCACCCCATGCCCGCAATCGTATCTCTGTTGTGAAGGTGCGTAAGCCCTCATCAGATGAGTGGATTGAGTGGGCATTGGACAACAACATCGCCCCCGAAGTATTGATGACAGTCAAACAGTTTCCGCAGATGTTGGCATCATTCGAGGATTTTGACAAAGCCAATGATAACGAGTATATCTACGACCCACGCACACCCCGCCCCGCATTTTGCACCCCACGCAGTTTAAACAAGGCATCAGACATCATTAAAAAGTCCAAGCATTTAGGCATTGACATCATGGCACACGCACTAAAGGGAACGATTGGAAACAGAGCCACATATGATATGCTCTCCATCATTCAATTAACAGACGAATTGCCAACATGGGAAGCCATCATTAAAGAGCCAAGCAAAACGAAAGTGCCTAATAGCCCAAGTGCCGTATGTATGCTAGTTTATTCCGCTATTCAGCAAGTAGAGAAGGAAAGCATCAATAAGTGGGTAGAGTATATGGGCAGACTATCCAAAGAAGCACAAGGGCTATTCGCAACATCAGTAATGCGAACATCTAAGAAAACAACAGTTGGCACATCACAGGGGTTTATTAAATGGGCTACCGCAAACAATTATCTATTCGCACAGACAGTTTAAACGCTATGCACAATATCCCTAAACGCAGAGCCAAGAAGATCGAAGATGAGATTCTGAGGTCTATGCAATACCGCATGAGCCAAGCCACTACACCCGCAGAAAAGCGAGCAGTTGTGGCAGAGGTGAACCCATTGTTCTATGTATTCGGTGAACAACGCAAGGTGTTTAAACCATACCTAACATACAAGGAAAATTATGAACGAAGCTATTAGAATTATTGATATGTTGGTGGGTTTGATCTACGATTTATACCCTGACGAGGAATACGAGGAATTGTATGGGATTAAAGATAAGATTGAACAAGCCCAACAATTTGTAGATAAACAGGCACAGGGAGTTTAAACATGGCACTAACCGCAGAACAACGCATTGAATACTCATCACTTGAAATTATGACCGAAGTGGCATGGCAAGTCGGTGATAATTTAAAAGATGCACCTAGAGCAGAGAGTAGGTGGTATGTTGTGGATTTAGCACAAAGAATCATTGATGCTAATATTATTACAGTAGATAGCGAAGATATAGACGAAACAATCCACACTTGGCTAATTCAAAATGGAGAGGTTTAAACATGGCACTAACCGCAGAACAACGCATTGAGAGATGCCACATTGAGTTAATGAAGCACCCGCATTTTGTGGCTTATTCGGGTATCTTGATGATTGGTGATTGTAAGGTAGAGGACAACCTACCAACCGCTTGCACCAATGGTCGTGATGTTCGTTATGGTCGCAAGTTTGTAGAGAGTTTAAACGATACCGATTTGCGAGGGGTTATCTTGCATGAAGCCAAGCACAAAATGTATCGCCATCTACTAACATGGAAGCATTTAAACAAGCAAGACCCACAGAGGGCAAACATGGCTTGTGATTATGTCATCAATCTTGAATTGGTAGATGAGTGCAAGCGATCAAGCGGGTTTGTATCACTACCCAAAGGTGGATTGGTAAGCGAAGATTTTAGAGGGCTTAATTCCGCAGAGGTGTTCAACCTATTACCGCCACAACCTAAAGGCAATGGTGGTGATGGTGGGTTTGACGAACACGACTGGGAGGGGGCAGATGGTTTAAACGATGCCGAGAAAACCGAGTTAGCCAAAGAGATCGACCAAGCCATTCGTCAAGGTGCAATTTTAGCGGGTAAGGTGGGCGGGAATGTTGATCGCAGTTTCACCGACCTTATGAGTGCCAAAGTAGATTGGAAAGAAGCCCTTAGAGAGTTTGTGTCTAGCGTATCACAGGGTAAAGACGATTCGACATGGCGAAAACCTAACCGCAGATGGCTTCAGCATGACATCTATATGCCATCAACCATTAGCGAATCAATGGGGCGAGTGGTGGTGGCTATTGATACATCGGGTAGTATTTATGGTGAAGTCCTTAACCGATTCATTAGCGAGGTGGCAAGTGTCATGCAGAATATGAACCCCGAACAGGTAGATTTACTGTATTGGGATTGTGAAGTAGCGGGGCATGAGGTATATGGTTTAAACGATGCCGATAGAATGACATCATCAACCAAGCCTAAAGGTGGTGGTGGCACAAGTCCGAAGTGCATCACCCAATATATGCGTAAGCATAAGATAGACCCTGTATGTGCCATCATTCTCACCGATGGGTATGTGGGGAACGATTGGGGTGGACAATGGAATTGCCCTACCTTGTGGACAATCACAAGCGACATCAAATCACCAATCGGTCAAACTATCAAAATCGAAGTTTAAACAATGTGGAGGAAAATTGAAATGAGTTATTACAGAGCATCTTGCAGTCCATACGATGTGCAGTCAGCACAAGGTGGGGCATTTACATTTGCCACAGTTAAAGAACGCTACGAAAACACTAAGCCAATTCAAGGCAAGCGAAAGGCAGATAACATTAGACCAATCAATCGTAGAGATAGGTCGCAAGAACGCATTGTTAAGGTAAGCGATACCGAGTATTACATTACCTTTGATGGCTATAAGTTTCGACCAACTCATAACAGGGCGATTACATGGAGTTTAAACAATGGCATGGAATTTATGACCATTCACACCCCACGCAAAACATGGTCAAGCACAGACCCAACCGAGTTATATCCACGCTTTTTGTCTAGTGCATCGGTATTTTGGTTTTATGATTTCAATATGCCAAGTGGGTTTAACATGGTTAATTATTATGTTAATAAGTATGTTCGCTATAAAGACAAACATTACACCATTGAACAGGGTGATATTATGTTCCAACGCAAACAAGGTGAATCTGATTGGCAACCACTATTAGTCCACAGGCAGTTTAAACACCATATAGACAAGGAAAAGACTAAGGAATTAAAAGAGAGTATTAAGCCGTTCCTAGAATACTATGACACCATGTCGGGGATTGTTGATACAAATTATGGGTGGGGTAATGGCATACATCGGGCTATTATTGGTGATGATAATTGGCGGGGTGTTTCCCAAGATGAGGTATTGGCATTTATGAAGCCTACCGATGGCAACATTCCTGATGGGTGGTTAAGCATGGTAGAACGCTACAAGTCCAAGATTACATATCGCACTTATGGCGATGCAGAAGCAATCGAACGCAGAGGTGAATTAGAAAAGGTAATTACTAAAGACCTATTCGAGTTAGCAAAACCATGTAAAGCAATCGAAGTCCCACTAGGTCAAGTTTGTATTGACCGCTACAAAAAATGGTATAGATAAGGAAAAGAAAATGCCCAAATTCAATGTTAAAGCAAACAAATTTAGTGATGTTGATACAGTAGATTGTTTGATTGATCTAGCCAATCAAATATCTAAGGTAGTCCCCGACATATCGTTTAAACATGGTGGCATGGAAAAGTGGGGAGTTGATTTAGAAAAGCACCCCGATGGTGTTTGCCAATCTCTCAAAGTATTCCACGCAGATGATTTAAACAACCATATAGGTGTTATTGAGGTGTCAAATTTTTATGGGGAAACAGATAAGCCCAAGTATGGTATCTCCTCTATCAATATCAATGATGGTAGGCAGACCTATAACGAGAATGGTCAGCATAAATACTCTATCAATATCAAGAACATTGTTCGTGTTGCCAAAAAGGTATTAAAGCCCTTTACATTCAATCAGATTGCAGACAGGCATAAGCGGGAGTTTGAGAATAATATAGACAGTTTACGCAACAATATGAATTGGAAATTACGGCAAAATGTATGCGATGGCTACCAACATCTTATTGATGACATCGAGAATCTGTATCACTTAGACTACAAACCCAAGAACGATAAGTTTAAACAGATGATAGAATATGTTATGAATAACAAGGCAAACATCGACAAGTATAGGAATTACAAACCACCCCACTATTTTGTATTGGTTAAGAACAACCTAGTTCAATATAGATTGATGGGGGATAAACTAGCTGAGCCATTTACTATCCGAGCAAAAGACGAATTGCCTGATGAGATCAAGGGTAAGTTGTTTGTCCTAGATATTACAGAGGGCAAGGATTTTGTGGAGGACATCGGTTTAAAACAAAACGATGGTGCATATTGGATAATAGCCTAAAAGCGGGGGATTGGTTTATGCTAGATGATTGGGGCAGTCTAGCCCGATTAGATAGCATAAACTACTCCGACCCCACTACCGCATACATACAAATATTTGATGAGGGGTGTTATACCTATGTATTTCAAGATATTAGATTGAAAGACCATAATATAACCAAGATAACCAAAGAAGTAGCCGACATAATGCGAGGTGTTTAAACAATGACAACATATTTAATGCACAAAACAAAAAGTTGGGTGGGGTTTGCTGATCTACCAAAATGGGTAAATTTTGACGAACAACCACCTAGAAGTTTTAATGTATATTGGTATACCATAAATTGTGCTATGCAAGGTTCAACAACCCATGTTGTCCCGATAACCAAAGAAGTTGCTGATATAATAAGGGGTGTTTAAACAATGTATAAATCAAGCATAGTGATAGAACGAATGGATTACCTAATGATGGAACAGGATAGTGGAGAGCCTGTGTTTCCCCGATCTGAATTTAGGGCGATGATAGGCGAGGTATTATGCACACCAATCGAACAGATATGGCGGGTTAGATTCTATGATGATGACACAGTAGCCCTATATAGTTTTGCCATGCCACAGACCGAAAAAAATTTACCCCCTACACATCGTTTAAACAGGGAGTCAATTCCACAATGGATTAGTGAACGAATCTGTGTCTTGCAGATATGCGAAGATGGGGACATCGTAGAGGGTGTAGGGCAAAAAGTATCAGACAGGGTGTTCTATGTCATCGAATAAGTATGATGATTTCGGTGAGCTAGTGTGGGCTTCACCCCAGAAACCAAAACGCAATCTGGCAAAGAAATGCAATTTTAAAGACGCGTTTAAACTACTAGGAAGGGCTTTATTTTGATTGAGATTATCACAAGTTTTGTATATTTACCTGTCATAGCCATAATGTATGTAGTTAAGGGGTTATGGTGGGTGGTAAGCAATTCATGGTGGGCTTTATTACTTTCCTATCTGTATGTAGCATATAGGCATTACCAAAAGTAATAAACGCACCATTTTGGTGCGTGTGTGGTATAATAGGGGCTTATCCACAAAATAAGCCCCTATGATTGATAACGACATTCTAAGCGACTACCTACAATCTCTGTATGGTATAGAACCCCTCTCAATCGAGGAGGAACACCGACTAGCCAAGCTAGTGCAACAAGGTGATGAGAAAGCCCTAGACACCCTAGTAACCCACAACCTACGATTCGTGGTCTATATCGTCAGGAAGATGACCGCATGGAATCATGGCAAAGTGCCTGTTGAGGATATGGTGGCGATGGGTAACGAAGCCCTACTTGTATCGGCTAGGCGATGGAAACCAACCAATAATTCTAGGTTAGCTACCTATGCCAAGACATTCATTGAAAAGGGGGTGCGTAGGGATTTAGATAACACCGCAAACATCATCAGGCTACCTATAAACATCATGGAAGCGATTAAGCGACTAAGCTATAACGACAGGGCATTAACCCAAATACTAGGTCGTAAGCCCAAAACCAAAGAATTAGCCAAGATAATGCAGGTATCCGAAGCAAGGATAGCTGAATTGCAAGGATTCATGGCAAGAGAACCTATTTCCATAGACCATTTAAACACCGAGAGAGTAGCAGATGAGCAAGATGATTGAGTTGAACCCCGAACAAACAAGAGCATACAACCGCTACATTATGGCAAGGGATAAGGTAAACAAGAAAGCTAAAAATTGGGTTAGGGCATCAGATATCTCCCATACAGTAGATATAGTAGGTTTAAACCACCCCCTGTATGTAGTAAATGATGTGTATGTGGAGTATGTGGAAGCATTTAAACAATGGCTTAGTGTAGAACCCCGCTTTAGGAACGATGAACGCATGAGGTCGTCTAGGGGGGATTATGGAGTGCCAGCAGATAATTGGGAAGAAAAGCCCTCTAAAGTTAAGGAATTATGATGCAAGTTATACCAACCGATGTATATGACAAAGACGGCAACCTATTGAGGGTGGAGTTTCACGACCACGAAGGTAAGCACCATCTCCAAGCTGATTGGGATAGCCGAGATGAGCAAACTAGCGAAAACCGAGATGCTTTCCGAAAATGGGCGTATCAAATGGCAAAACGCTTACATTTTGACATAAAGCTCTAATAAGACGGGTGTGGAATTTTCCAAGAATCTTACAGATTTCAGACTGCGGGACAGGGAAGACACAGAAGACAGGGTATGTTTACTCTTTATTATATTTTTTTAAATTAAATTAAAAATTAAAAAATAAGTATATATACCCTGTCTTCTATGTCCATCCTGTCCTTTTCAAACTTTTAGTTATATAGGATGAGTTTTTTATACATTTTAGCTATATAGTTAACATTTTTTTGATTTCGTCCGGGCATTTCATATACAATAGGAAAAACGGAAAGGAATCCTCGTGCAAAAACCTGCAGCACTACCAGTTCAGTTTTCCAACATCCCCATGGAGCTAAAGAGAATCCCCCGCTGGGTTCTATGGCGGCACACCGAAGTGGGTGAAGAAGGAAACAAACGCTGGTCTAAATTACCAATTCAAGCATCGGGGCAATCTGCCTCATCAACCAACCCAACAACATGGGCAGACTTTCTCACAGTACAAGCTGCCTATGAGTCCAACCCAGACCGCTTTTCCGGCGTCGGTTTTGTCTTCTCCGAAGACGATAACCTCATTGGGGTGGACTTGGATGACTGCTATGATGTCACATTGCAGAGTTTCACAAATGCTGCAATGCAGCATATTGCTACATCAATTAACGGCTACATGGAGGTTAGTCCATCTGGCACGGGTGTAAAGATCTTTACTAGGGGCTCTATAAAGACAGCTCACGTTGACCATTCGATTGGGTTTGAGTGTTACCCGCATGGCCGCTACTTTACAGTAACAGGTCAGCTCATCTCAGGCACCATCCCAAGTGAGGAGCAAGACTTATCCACCATCATTCCTGACAGAACAGTTCACATTACTGGGGATGACTTTGCTGACTACAAACCCCCTGTGCCAGACTACGACCTAGCTAGAGTGGAGACAGAGATCTTAGCGCACCTACCATCTACCAACTGCGGGTACACAGACTGGATGGCAGTCGGTTACGCATTGCACCACCAATTCAGAGGTGACCCTGAGGCTTGCGAGTTATGGGATCGCTGGTCTTACGCAGACGGAGCATCACCAGAGTATCAGGCAATCGGTGAGATGTCCTGCCATTACAAATGGGGCACATTTAAACGGGAGTCAGGCTCGACATCCACACTACGCTCGCTGATCTTCAAAGTTAACATTCAAACTAGACAAGAAGCACTTAATCGTGGAGAAATTATTGTTGATGCAGGAACAATGAACCATGCTCGCACATTCTTAGACAATCTGTTTTCATCTGAAGAAGGTTACACCTTAGTGCATTATGCGCAGGACTTTTTTATCTATGTAGGAACCCACTATGAAATCATTGAAGAAGCAACAATTAGATCCAAGCTCTATAGCTTTTTGGATAAATGTAAAAAGGCGGGAAAGAAGGGTGCGCTCGAAAGTTTTAACCCTAGTCCAGCATCCGTCTCTGCGGCGCTCGATGCCGTTAAGTCAATCTGTCACTTGCCAAATCATCCGAACACCAAGCCTCCAATTTGGCTTGAGCAATATGCTAGAGATCAACCAGACTCTTGCGATCTTATTTCCCTTAAAAACGGAATTTTCCACCTTAAAGACTACGTAACTATCCCTCACTCACTAGGCTTCTTTACACAGAACTCATTACCCTTTGTGTATGACCCACAAGCACAGTGCCCCACATGGATGAAGTTTTTAGATTCTATATGGGGTGATGACCCACAATCTATCGAAGCGCTACAAGAGATGTTTGGTTATATACTATCTGGTGAGACTAAACAACAAAAGTTTTTTAACATCATTGGGCCTCGCCGTTCAGGTAAGGGAACCATTAACAAGATCTTAGTGTCGCTGTTAGGGCAGCACAATACGGTCGCACCACAACTGGAGGAACTTTGTGATACATTTGGTTTGCAGCCTTGGCTGGGTAAGCTCCTCGCTTCTTTTACTGACGCAAGAGCACCTGAGAGAAACAGATCTGCTGTTGTATCTCAGCTTCTGCGTATTGTGGGTGGTGATACCGTTACTGTCAACCGGAAGAACAAAGAGGCTTGGTCTGGTTATTTGCCTACTCGCATTGTTGTTTACTCTAACGAGGTTCTTCAACTAACTGAGAACTCCAACGCATTGACCGGACGTATGGTAGTGTTCAAAATGTCACGTTCATTTTATGCTAAAGAAGATACAGATCTATCTGTTAAGCTAGATAAGGAATTGGCTGGCATATTTAACTGGTCAATGGCGGGGTTAAAGCGTAGACTAGCCCGTGGTGGGCACTTTATCCAGCCAGACTCAGGCAAAGATTTGCTTGAATTGATGGAAGACATCGGTAACCCAATACGCTCATTTGTATCTGAAGCATTAGAATTTGATTTAGCTGGTAGCGTATCTAAGGATGATGTATTTACATGCTTCAAGCATTGGTCATTACGTAAGTCTTTGCCGCCAGGTAACGAACTATCGTTTAAACGTCGTTTTTTAGCTGCAACTCAAGAATATCGTGTGGAAGCTAGCCAAGAGAAGTCAAATGGTGTTAGAATGCACATATACCGTGGAGTTAAACTTAACGAAAGAGCACAAAAGTATGTTGATAGTGTAGAATCCTTTAATGAAGAAGTCTTTTAACCGCCGCAAGTTTATTAAGCGCAACGACTTCACCTCCGTGTTTGGGGGGTTTGGTCGGCGTAGGACACTTGTTACTAGACAAAAATCAATTAGTCTAGTACTGCGCTTTAAGATGCAGCAAATCCGTAGGGCGCATCAAGGCCACCGCAACAAGACATTCGGCATGATACAAGCGCTACGCATTCGCCGTGTATACGGCAGACGTAAATCAACAGCACTATTTAGGAGATAGCATGACAAAGCACGACAGAAGTAAGGGTGACAAACAAATTACCCCACAAAACAAAGAGCAGTTCAACGCACAGTGGGACGCAATCTTTAAGAAGGAGCCTAAGTTATTAGCCAACCGCATCATCACACCGGACGGCACAGTGATGCAGAGCTACAACAGACACGACTACAAGACCTACGTAGACGCCAATGGTAAGGAGTACATGATCGACGGGGGGCTAGATTACCAGCACACCAACGTGCACGATGACGCGCCACACACAGATGCCTGCGTGTATGACACAGACCCACACGAAAAGATCCGTACTGATTTTCACTGGGGTTGTCGTGGCAAGGATGGCAGATCACCACTGGAATACCGCCCAGTGTGCTCGCTGTCTAACATGCACATCCACAACATCCGCATGACGCAGACCCACATCCCTGAGCACATAGCCAAGGTGTTTACCGACGAGGAAATTTACCGCCGAGATAATGGTATTATGGTGGAGGATGGTGAATGAACATACGATTTTATAAGGCTCCGTGGTTTAAAGGCGAGCCATTACAGTGGAACTCAGTGCGCTTTAATGGTGGCGATTTATACTATGTTTATAGATTCGGGCCAATACTTTTACAGGTGAGAAAATGAACGCATATGAACTAGCTGACGAACTGGACAATATGCTGAAGGCTATTGGTCTTACTGACAACCGAGTTCCTACCATGCTACGCCAGCAACAAGCTGAGATAGAGTTTCTTAAAAAAGAAATACTCGCAAAGCATGAAGATTGGAAACATGAAGGACAGCAAGCCGCTAATGCAAAAGCTGAAAATGAGGCATTGAAAGCTGAAATAGAAGAATTAAAACTAGCTAAAAAAGTAATTCTCAGATACGCAGAAAAAGATATTGCAAAATATAGGGCTGAAGTAGAGGAGTTAAAAAAACAATTAGCCTTGTGGAGATTGTCTAAGTCATCTGAGGAGATTGAACAAGTAGGCACAAACCCTACACTTATGGGGGGTTTAGCTGAACCAGTAGGACATTTTTACCCTGAAGGCGAAGGCGCAACAATCTATGACATTAAGTTTGCATGGAAAGTTACAGGAACAACAGAGCCTATTCCACTCTACATACAGCCAGCAAAGACACTAACAGATGAGGAAATAATGCAAGAGTGGACTTGGAAATACTCAGACTGTTTTGAGGATTTTTTGCTTCAATTTGCTAAAGCAATACTAAGAAAGGCTAGTGAGAAATGAACAATGAACCAGTAGTGTGGACTGTTTGCTTGGATTGTGGCAAAAGGGTTACAGGTGATTCTATTCATACTTGCTCGCCACAGTTAAAGACACTAACAGATAGTGAAATATTAGCTTTGTGGACACAAAAGAATAATCTTAATGGGGCAAAAGATGTAATTGATTTTGCTAGAGCAATACTAAGAAAGGCACAAGAAAATGGCTGATATAACAATGTGCCGTGACGAGGCTTGCAAGAAACGTGAAAGGTGTTATCGCTTTACTGCTAGAGCTACACCAGAGTACCAGTCTTACTTTGTGGATAGCCCACGAGAAGGTAAGGATTGTAAATACTTTAGTGATAACGAAGACAAGACTAAACGAATGAGGAAGAACTGCGAATGAACGCTGACTTAATTATTTACGGATGTTTAATTGCACTTTACTTAGCCGTCTTAATTTATTTTGGTGGCATCATTATCCAAAAAGATATGGAAAGAAGGAGAAGAAAATGAACGCTAATGAACTAATTAAGGAATTGGAATTTACTGCAATACCTTGTTTGCAAGAAGCAGCCGCCATGCTTCGCCAGCAACAAGCTGAAATAGAAACACTCAAGGCTGGGAAGATTAGGGCTTATGACAATGGCGTTGAAGATGGTAAAAAGTCTAATACCAATCCAGCAAAGACACTAACAGATGAGGAAATAGAAGACTTTGAATGGGCTATAAAGAATGTGCTTAACTTTTCTCAAAGTGAAAAAGTTGTTGGTTTGGATAATGTAATTAGAGCAATACTAAAGAAAGCGAGTGAGAAATGAACAATGAACCAATAGTGTGGACTGCTTGCTTGGATTGTGGCAAAAGGGTTACAGAGGATTCTATTCACACTTGCTCGCCACAGCTAAAGACATTAACAAATGCTGTAGTAAACGAATTGTGGGCAGAATCACAGGAAGATGGTATTGCTATGCAACAAGGTTTTACTACGCAACAACATTATTTTGCCCATCTAATACTAAGAAAGGCGCAAGAAAAGTGAGTGAATATACACCAGACAAGTGGGCTATCCTACACATCACCAGCCCAGACAACCCACCAATTGACAAGGTAGTCGGCTCTTGGTATGGTGGCTTTGGTGGTGGCAACGAGTGGCGCATGAATAGTGGTATCGAGGAGGTTATCACCAGTGGTGACTTCTATGATATCTATGGCTACTCAGGTTCGGTGTACCACTGCCATAAAGAGAACCAAGGAATGAGCGCCTACACTGAGATGGTGATGAACAACATGGCCACACAGCTCGAAGAGGGTGGCCTCGGTATGATGCGAGTGATTGACATTAAGGAATTGTTATGAACCCATTTGAAGAGTTTAACTTTGGTGACAAGTACATACTGCGGTTCTATCGTGTTGACCACGGCCTTGTGTGCACCATCAACGAGTCCATGGTGCCCGAGCTGCGTGAGGTAGCGTCAAAGCTAACCAAGTACGAACTGCGCCACGCAGAGCAAAGAAAGCTTATTGCCGAGTTGGAAGCTAAAATAGAACGTATGATTGAAAACGCAAGCCACCACGAAGGCATTACACACGCCGGTGGGTTTGAACAGGGCTACGAAGCTGGTCGTAAGACGGGCATGCAACAAGAGCGGGCACTATGGGAACTAGCCGCGTCAACACAGGAGATTGAGAAATGACCACCTTCACCACACAAGACCGGCAAGATGCACAACGTGATGCGTTAACTGATGAGATACTGCGCATCGGTGACATATTAGGCTTGAAGACAACCAGCTCCGACTACAACGCCTTCAAGGTAATGGAAGTTATCAAGCAACTTATTGATGCCAGTCGACTTGCCAGCAAGCCAATGAAAAAGCGCCCGTTGACAGAAGAGGACATCCAAACAATTTGGCGTGGAGTGTTAACTGATTTTGATAACAACGACAACTTAAATTTAAGATTTGCCCGCGCCATCGAACGCGCCCACGGAATAGGAGAATAGATTATGTGGATTTTAGTGATGTATATTTATGCTGGGGTATTGGCTCAAGGTGACAGTGTGACATTGACATCTATACCAGACTTTGCAACAAAACAAGCATGTGTCCAAGCTGGACAAGATGCTAGAGGTTTAGTGTCCGGAAGTGCAAAAGAGTATAGGTTTGTTTGTTTGCAGAAAGTAAAACAATGAACCTCGTAGACCTACCAACTAAAAAGCTACCCACGCTTGAAGACTTAAGAGACGATTTAAATGACTTGTATTACAACAAGTATAATGACTTAAATGGTGCTGCATTTTTGGGTGTGCTCGAAATTTTTAAGTGGGAATGTATAAACAATTTACCACAATGGGATGAGCTATGAGCTTCACCATCTACCAAGCAGACGGGCTCAAGTGTATCCAATGGTTCACAAACACTGACAGCCTTATTGCCAGCATGCTGGCCAACCCTAACGACGCATATTGGAGGAATGTATGATTGACTACATCATTGGCATCATCATCGGCTTTACTGCCTGCCTTGTACTTAGGCCACAGGGTAAAGACGAACAAGAACAGCAACGTATCTACAACGAGCGATACGAGAAATACCAAGAAGAGATTAAGTACTACAAATCACTATGCAAATGGCATGTTAACCAAAGGAACCAAAATGGCAACAAAGAAAATCAAAGTAGTTGAGCCGGCAGTACAAGAAAAGTCAGGTAAAGTAATATCCGACTCTAAGGGGTATAGCCATACTGAAATTGAAAAGAAAGCTGGCCGTAAAAAACACCAAGATAAGCGTGGGTTCTTATTATCCAACGGAGAGTTTGCAAATCGTGAAAAAGCTGCTAAAATAGCAAAAGCCGCCGGAGAAGTTAAAAAGCCCGGTAAAAAACTACATTCACACGAACTACGTGAAAGCCTTGGTATTAAGAAAGAACCAAAATGACGACGCGTGATGGTGGTAAGGGAGATAAACAAATTTTCCCAGCAGACAAAGAACAGTTTGATAAAAACTGGAACAAGATATTTAATCCCGAAAAATGTATTGACTACGACCAAGAGGCTGACAATGACAACATCCAAATCCTTGCCACAATCCCCTTTGGTAGATAAGCCGTATTATATAGCTGATACAGGGCACTTTGGCATTAAGATTAAGGTATGCTTTTCTGATGCTGCTTTTCAGGAAGCAGTCAAAGACTCCAAAATAACAGCCAAACATACCGCATTGGACATTGGGCTAGCTGAATCACACTTTATACAACAAGAGGGCACACAGTTCGCCATGTTAGGTATTGTGTTTAATTATGAAGATATGGCAAAGCTAGACTCGTTAGAGCGCATGGGTATTATCTACCATGAAGTTTCTCACACAACAACCCATGTGTTTGAGTACGTAGGTGAAACAAACATTGGCGACGAATCACGCTCCTATTTAGGGGAGTATATTTTTAAACAAGTATTCGCAATCTATGCGACGGAGGATGAAAAACGTGAGTGTGCTAGAAAAGGAAATAGAAAAACATCTAGTCAAACAGATAGTGAAGTCATCGGGGCGCGCTTACAAATGGCAGAGCAGCATAACGGGAGTGCCGGATCGGATAGTATTTCTAAACCAAAAAGTGTACCTCGTAGAACTAAAAACAGCGACAGGGGTGCTGAGTCCAAGACAAGTGCTCGTATTCGACGAGCTGGGTGAGCAGGGATTTCCGGTTCACATTTTACGAAGCAAAGAAGACGTAGAGGACTTTATAAATGGCGCGTGTAAGAAAAACAATTAAAGAACTACATTTAAATTCGTTTTGGCATTCGTCTAAATCACGGGCTAAACGAGACTCTGTGCCCTTTTCTATAACACAAGAATATTTAAAATCTATTGCTACCGATGAGTGCCCTATATTTCACACACCTTTCGAGTGGGGGCCTTCGGGTTTGGGGTGGGGTAAGTTTAAACCTAACGGCCCGCAACTAGATAGGATTGAACCGCAGCTCGGGTATATTGAAGGAAATGTGGCATTTATTTCACATCGGGCCAATAGACTCAAAGATAATGGTACAATGCAAGATCACTACGACATCGCAGATTGGTTATGGTCACATTTATATGCTAAAGAAAACGCAACTCCACCCCTACCAAAAAGAACTAATCTTAAAAGCCGAATCTATAAGCAACATGGGATTCTTTCTCCCTCCAGGCCTGGGCAAGACTACAACCACGCTGACTATCATAGCGGAGCAATTCAAGGGCAAGACGTTGGTCATAGCGCCCAAGAGAGTGGCAGAGACAGTTTGGGACGCCGAAGTAAAGAAGTGGGAACACCTAAAGCACCTAAAAGTATCAAAGATAATGGGAAACCCCCAAACCCGAATATCTGGCCTTAACGCAAATGCTGATATTTATCTTATTAACTTGGAAAATGTAGCATGGTTATTCGAGAATCATCCAAACCAATTTCAGAACCTAGTGATAGACGAGAGCAGTCGTTTCAAAGACAGCTCAACCAAGCGATTCAAAGCATTGAAGAAGCAACTAAAAGGCTTCAATCGTCGTATTATCCTTACTGGTACGCCAACCCCACAGGGGGTAGCGGATCTATGGGCGCAGGTGGGCATATTGGATTTAGGACAACGGCTGGAAACAAGCCTGACGAAGTTCAGGGATAAGTATTTACAACCAGATCAATTTAACAGACACACCCGCGTGGTGTATTCATGGAAACCAAAAAGTGGTGCCGCTAAAGTTATTCAAGATAAGATTTCGGATATTTGTTATTCGCTTAAAGCTGAGGATTATTTGCAACTCCCTCCGCTTACAAGCCTTCATCACAAAATTGAGCTCGACCCACAAGTAAGAAATAAATATGACACACTTAGAAAAGACATGGTCGTTGATATCAAAAAAGAAAAAATCACAGCTCCAACAGCAGCGGCACTGGCGAACAAGCTCCTGCAATTCACATCGGGAGCGGTCTATAACGAAGACGGAGAAGCACAAGAAGTACACCGCAGTAAGCTGGAATATCTTGAGTCGATCATGGAGGAATCTTCTTCCCCGACGCTCGTATTCTATCACTTCAAACACAGTCTCCAGAGACTTCGTCTTACATTCCCGCAGGCTGTGGTGCTGGACGATGACAACATTGAAGCGTGGCGTCGTGGCGAGATTCGTATGCTCTTGGCCCACCCTCAATCAGGAGGTATTGGGCTCAATTTACAATGCAACGTTGGTGATACAGCACAAACAGTGTGGTACGACCTCCCCTGGTCATCTGAGAACTATATCCAGGCAAATGCCCGTATCTATCGCCAAGGGCAAGAAAAACCGGTTATCATACACCACCTAATTGTATCTAATAGCGTGGATGAAAGAGTAGTAGCAGTATTAGAAGGCAAAATAACTTTACAAGAGGCAATCCTAGAATCACTTCAATTATGACAACAAAAATTCAAGCAGTAGCACCACGTTTATCGGATGAAGATCCAGATCCAATTGAACAAGACGAAACGGAAGGCATAGCTTCTAGTATTGTAGAAGGATCAGGTTGGCTACCATGGGATGCTGAAGACATCTCAGATATAAAACGACTAATAGCAAAAATGCCAGAAAAACAACGTAAAGTTTTAGATGCTTTCTTACAAGGTTTCAGTTATAATGATATGAGAATGACCGAAAAAACTTGGCGTTATCACTTTAACGCCGGGATTGAATTTATTAAACAGGAACTTAAACTATGAGTATTTTTATTGTAGAACATGAAGTTAAAGGCCAATCTTTGTTTGATACCATACGTGGTGTAGAGGACATTGATATTTCTATGTTTGAGCCAATTAAAACATTATGGGTTTGTGATAACGAGGCAGAAGTCATGGCCGTAGAAGAAGAGTTAAGGAGAAAGCATGCAAGATATAGTAAATAAACCAGCTCATTATACGAGCCACCCTTCTGGTATTGATTGTATTCAAATTACTGAGCACATGAGTTTTAATTTAGGTAACGCGCTTAAATATATCTGGCGTTGTGATCTTAAACATGACAACGCAGTAGAAGATTTGCGTAAAGCCCGTTGGTACATTGACCGTGAAATTGCCAAACGTTTATATGATTGTGATTACCATGAAAAGGAGTGCGGCAAATGATGATAGAAATTGACGACGATATTGTCGATGATATTACAAGAATGTGTTTGGCAAATAGTTATGTCGGTATTGCAGACATGATGAAGAACCCAACAGCATGGCACGAAGATGATGTTGCGTCTTGGAAAGAATTACTTCCAGCAATGAAGATTGTCGGTGCTTGGTATAGCGTTAACTTTGACGCAGATATTAAAAAAGCTAAGAAAAGGATGAACAAATGAACCCTAAAGTAGACCTAGAATCAGCCATTATGGTAGCGTGGCAGACCAGTGAAGACATTGATTTGTTATTTAAACACTACGGCGACGCACCAAGGCCAATGACAGAGGACGAAGTGTTGAACGCCTTACTTGGCATTAAGTCACTACACGACATGCGCTGTGAGGCGTTAATGGAAAAGTACTGTGAAAAGATGGAATTAAACCAGTACTGCACAGACCCAGAAAAGTTAGCAGCAAGAGATTTTATGTTTGGAACAAACCCTAAGAAAGGCAAAAAGAAATGACCGAAGAAATTCAAAAAGACCCGCTAGATAACGAAATTTTAATTTTTAAATTAACAGTGGAGCAAACAAACCACGCACTACAGATTTTTGGAAACGCACCATACGCAGTATCGGCTCCGCTAATAGGTATATTTAGAGCACAAGGCGAGCCACAGTTTAAAGTTTTACTAGAAGCACAGAAAGCTAAAGATGAATCTAAAGAAACTCCTGCGCAGTAAAGGAATGAGCAACGATATTGCTACAGCTATTGCTAAAGCAGTTGAAAAGCAAACAGAAAAGATAACTGAGGAGGAGGAACTTAAAGCACAGTTAAAAGCTCAAAAGATGACCATGGATATTGTCCGCGAATTGTTCGGCAGTAAAGAGCCCCCAGTAGCTAAAAAAAGAACCATTATTACTCCAGATTAGGGGCGGTTTTTCCCTGTTTTTTGCATTAGTAGATATAGGAGCTCGTCGTGAGACGCCTCTGTTTGGCGTAAAGAAGCCTGACAGCCGGAAAGACGGCATTCACATTACACACACAGAAAGAAACAAAATGAATCCATTTGAACTACGCTTTTCCATTTTCAACACAGCTAAAGACATTTTAGTTAAGCAGCATGAAGCCAACTTGGCTGCGTGGGAATTGCTTAATAAAAGCTCTAAAAAAGTAGAAGAAGTTTCCCCGAAATTTCCAACAGTTGAAGAAATTGTGGAAAAAGCTATTGAAATAAACAAATTTATTAGCGAAACCAGCCAGCATGAATTTGCTAAACTCGGCAAACGTATCACTGGTACAACAGTAATATTCTAAACAACTGGGCCCCATAATGGGGTCCTCCTCAAGGAAATATCATGGCTGAACTAGCCCCACCATTAGAAAACCTACAAGCACCAGCAAACGATATACCCCCAGAACCAACTCCCCCCGCAGAATAATGGCAACTAAAAAACAAAAAAAATTATTTACTCCAGAAATGGCCGAAACTATTATTGAACTCGGTAAACAAGGCGCGTCTCAAAAAGCCATGTTTGCTGCTATCGGTATTAGTAAAGATACCGCGGCAAAATGGAAAAAAGAAGACCCTGTTTTTATGGAAACTATGTCCATGGCTACTACTTATGGTCAAGCATATTGGGAAAACATGATGCTTGCCAATATCGAAAACAAAGCATTTAATTCCCGTGTTGCGGAAATTTGTTTACGCGGACAGTACCCGGAAGAGTACAAGGACGTCAGAGACTCTAAAGTAACGGCGGCTGTTGAAATCAAAGTCGACTTTCAAAAAGAAATAGGAGAGCTATTAAAAGCATTAAAAGAGTAGTATAATACACAACGGGGAATAGGCTTAGCGGCCCTGCCAGTGCTTACTCACTGGCTACCCACCAAACTTATCAGTAAGGATAAAATCAATGAAACAATGCAGCAAATGTGGCGTTAAAAAACCCCTTTCGGAATTTTTTACTCGGGGTGAAGCGAACAAAAAACATATCTCACGATCTAGCTGTAAATCTTGTTGTAAAATACGGCAAGAAGAATACCGAAATACCAATCGAAAGCTAGTGCTTGCGCGTCAAAAATCGTGGCGTAAAAGGAATCCTGAGCATATAAGGAACTACTATTTTGTTTCTAACTACGGTGTCACTGCAGTTCAGCGAGATAAAATATTTTCCTCGCAAGAAGGTAAATGCGCTATCTGCAAAACAAAATTGAAAAATGATAAAAATACACATTTAGATCATTGCCATACAGATAATGAGGTTAGAGGAATTCTTTGCACAAACTGCAATCATTTATTGGGGAATGCAAAAGATTCGACAGACGTATTACAATCTGCTATACTATACCTGAATAAACACGCTAAAAAGGAAAACCGCTAATATGTCATTTCATTCCGTTCTGTCCCCATCATCCAGTTCTAGGTGGCTTGCTTGCCCTCCCTCTGTACGCCTTTCAGAAACCCTTCCTGATATTGTTAGGGCTCCGGGATCTTTTGACTACGCAGCTCAAGGTACGGCAGCGCATGAACTTGGTGAAGCTAAACTTCGCTTAGCTTTTAAACAAATAACCCAAGAAGAATTTAATGAACAATACGAAGAAATTAAAAAAGGCCTATACTATGACGAAGAGCTCGAGCATTATGTCGATACATACGTTAACTTCGTTCGTTCGCAAGTTGGGGAAAACGATGACGTATATATTGAAACCCGTGTGGATTATTCCGATTACGTACCTGAAGGAACGGGTAGCGCCGATTGTATTATCATCGGATCCACAGAATGTCACGTTTTGGATTACAAACACGGAATGGTGCAAGTCAGCGCCGTCTCAAATAGCCAAATGCGACTCTACGCCACGGGCGCAGTCAGCAAGTTTGAAGAAAAATACCCGAAAATCAAAAACATTAAGTACACCATTGTCCAGCCAAGAGCCGACAATATCAGCACCGAAGAAACCACTAAAGAAAAACTCCTCCTCTGGGCAGACACAACTGTCCGTAAAAAAGCCAAACAAGCGTGGGTCGGTAGCGGCAACTTCCAAGCTGGTGAGCACTGCAAATACTGCAAAGCTAAAGCCACGTGCAAAACCCGACAAGAGCAGCTAACAGAACTTGCAAAAATAGAGTTTCGTGAACCGCAGCTCCTAACAGATGACGAAGTGTCATTAGTTTTGGAAAAAAGCGAACAAATAAAAACTTATTTGGGCGATGTAGAAGAATACCTTTTAAATAAAGCAGTAAAAGAAAACATTATTCCAGCGGGTTTTAAATTAGCAACAACCAAGACGCATCGTAAGATTTCTGATAACCAATTAGCTGCTGCTGTACTTGTTGAAAAAGGAATGCCAGTAGAACAAATCTGGAATCAACCAACGCTTAAATCTATTCCAAGTTTGGAAAAGATTAACCCACAAGTAACAGCGTGGCTGGGCGATTTAGTATTACGACCAGATGGGCAGCCTAAGTTAGTGCGAGTTAAACAAGCTGCTAAGGAGGACTTCGCATGAACGCATGGTTAATTGGGTTTATCGGTGTTGTTTATACAATCGTAGCAATACAGTTTATAATGAAAGGCCAAGTAGGCATGGGGATCTCATTCCTAGGGTACGCCCTTGGCAATGTAGGTCTTGTTATGGTAACATTACAACTATAAGAAAGTACCTATGAAAGTAGCATGTCTTGGCAATGATATTGAAGTACCAGATTATTTAATAGATACATACATTAAACAATTTGACGGTTTACCTGGTAGTGGAAATAGAGAAGCTGTCTTACAATTACGTGGTACAATGTATGATGTAATTGATTACATAGCAGAAGACCCAGAAGCGCTACATGAAGTTGAGTATAGAAATGATTTCATTAACGCTTTAGCAGTACACAGAGCATTAGAAGTTCACGGATTGTTGCACGATTCGTAAAAGTGTGTATAATAGATAGTACGGGTAGACGAATTGGCCCCGATTTAAGTCCAGTTCTAAAGTAAATAAGGAATTAAAATGCAATCCAATAAAGTTAAAATCGTAACTGGTAAAGTTCGTTTCTCATACGCTAATGTGTTCCAGCCTAAAGCTGGCATGAACGGCGGCGAACCAAAGTATTCAGTGTCCATTCTTATTCCTAAGTCTGATACTGAAGGTGTAGCAAAACTCAAAAAAGCATTTGAAGATTGCAAAACTAGTAACGCGGCTTTCTTTGGTGGCTCAGTACCAAAAGGTTTAAAAGGTGGTTTACGTGATGGCGACGAAGAGCGTGATGATGACGCTTACGCTGGTCATTATTTTATTAACGCTAACAGTGCGCAAAAGCCACAAGTTGTAGATGTAAATCGTGAAGAATTGTTTGACCAAAGCGAGTTCTACAGCGGTTGCTATGGCCGTGCTTCAGTAACATTTTATCCATACAATGCAGCTGGTTCTAAAGGTATTGCATGTGGTTTAAACAATCTTCAGAAATTAGAAGATGCAGATAAGTTAGGTGGTGGTTCTTCTGCTGCCACCGACTTCGCAGTATAAGTAGTATAGTAGTACCCATGTAGTGGGCGGCCCGGCGTAGAAACTGCGTCGGGCTTTTTTGCCCTTTAATAACCATATAACAATAAAAGAAAAACAATGACAAAAACCCCATGGTCGACAATCGGTTATTTAGTTTACAAAAGAACATACGCGCGTAGATTAAACGAAGCTGATGCAAATAGCCCAACAGAAGAGTTTGAACAAACAGTTGATCGCGTTGTGCAGGCATGTGAAAATCAACTTAATTGTGGATTTACCAAAGATGAAGAAAAAAGACTTCGTAAATATTTATTGGAATTAAAAGGGACAATAGCTGGTCGTTTTTTGTGGCAACTTGGAACTGAAACCGTAGATAAATTAGGGTTGGCTTCGCTCCAAAACTGCGCTGCAGTTGTTGTAGATAATCCAGTTAAACCATTTACTTGGGCATTTGATATGCTTATGCTTGGCTCTGGTGTTGGTTATAACATTCAACGTAAAAATGTCGATAAACTTCCACCGGTTAACGTAAACTTTGCGGCACCAACTCGAGTATTCACCGCGGATGCAGACTACATTGTGCCAGACACACGCGAAGGTTGGGTTAAACTGTTGGGTAAAACTCTTAAGGCTGCATTTTTGGCAGAGGGAAATCCCACGTTTTCATACAGCACACAATTGGTTCGATCTAAAGGTGCACTGATCAAAGGCTTTGGTGGTGTCGCTAGTGGCCCAGAAGATTTAGTTCGTGGAATTGAGCAAATAAGTACAATTATTTCTAAGCGTTTGGGTAAACAACTAAGACCAATTGATGCGTTAGATATTATGAATATTATTGGTTCGGTTGTTGTCGCTGGTAATGTGCGTCGCTCTGCACAGATTGCCATCGGTGACGCAGATGATGTGGAGTTTTTGTTAGCTAAACGTTGGGACATGGGCAATATCCCATCTTGGCGTGCAATGTCAAATAACAGTGTAATCTGTAATGATATCTCTGACTTACATGAATACTTTTGGGATGGCTATGAGGGCAAAGGCGAGCCCTATGGTTTGATTAACCTGCGGTTATCTCGTAAAGTTGGGCGCCTCGGTGAAACACAATACCCCGATCCGAATGTACAGGTATATAACCCTTGCGCTGAGCAAAGCCTTGAATCCTATGAGACTTGCTGCCTAGCTGAAATCTTTTTATCAAACGTAAAATCTAAAGAAGAATTTATTGATATTGCGCAGTTGTTGTATCGTATTAATAAGCACTCTTTGGCTATCCCTTGCCATCAAAAAGAAACCGAAGCTATTGTACATAAAAACATGCGCATGGGTATTGGTGTCACTGGCGTACTACAAGCAACAGAAGAACAACGTAGCTGGTTGGCTGACGCTTATAAAGAGCTTCGTATTTTTGATGAACAGTATAGTGAAAAGCATGGTTTTAATAAGTCAATTAAATTGACCACGGTAAAGCCAAGCGGTTCATTGTCTTTGCTTCCAGGTGTTACATCTGGTATTCATCCAGCTTACGCGCAGTACATGATTAGGCGTGTCCGAATTGCCGCAGGCCACCCACTGATCGAAACATGCAAACAGCATGGGTACCATGTAGAGCCACAACGTAATTTTGATGGTACAGATGACCACAGCACTATGGTGGTTGAGTTTCCATTTGCGTACCCCGAAGGAACCAAACTGGCAGAAAACATGACTGCAATCGACCAATTGAAAGAGGTCAAGCGTATGCAAGAAGAGTGGTCTGATAACTCTGTATCTTGTACAGTATACTATCGCAAAGAGGAATTACCTGAGATTCGGGAGTATCTGAAAAAGAACTACAAGAACGGCCATAAGTCTTTAAGTTTCTTGTTACATTCGGAGCATGGATTTCATCAAGCTCCAATTGAGGAAATTACTAAAGATCGTTACGAGGATTTAACTAAAAACACCGAGCTCATTACTGAGATTAAACAATTCTTAGAAATGGACACAGATTCTGAATGCGCAGGTGGTGCATGTCCGATTCGTTAACTTGTAGTGTGTGTAAATTAACAAAGCCCGCAACGGGCTTTGTTAAATACAAAACGGGGTTTAGAAAACACTGTAAAGACTGCCACAATAAAAAAGCAAAAACTTACAGAACCAAAAACCCAGATTCAGTAAAAAATTCTAAATTAAAACAAACTTTAGGAGTTACTTTAGCTGATAAAATTGCAATAGTTAAAAAACAAAACGGATGTTGCGCAGTTTGCAAAATAGATTTAAAAACTGTAAAATTGACCTCTGTTGACCATTGCCACAAGACAGGTAAAATACGTGGAGTACTATGTAATGCTTGTAACGTTGGTTTAGGTCATTTTAGGGATTCAGTAAAAAATCTATTTTTTGCAGCAGCATATTTGGTTATAGGACATTTTAAAGACTCTATACAAAATTTAAAATCTGCGATACAATATCTAATTAAACATCAAAGCTAGATGCGTCTAGCGCCCATAGGAGGCATTATGAAAGAAGTAATTTTTAGCTGCGACTTTGAAACACGTAGCGCCATCGACCTAGCCGATCAAGGGCTAGACATCTACGCCAACGACCCTACAACAGAAGTGTTGTGTATTGCGTTCGGCACCCAACTTGACAATGTAGAAGTTTGCTCAGAAAGCCAACCTCATCTAATCAAAGACAAGAACTTGTTTAAGCTACTTGATCACGTTGAGAATGGCGGCAAAATCCAAGCATGGAACGCCATGTTCGAGTACGCCATTTGGAATTGCGTCTGTGTGCCTAAGTACGGCTGGCCACCATTAAAGCTAGAGCAGTGCGTTGACTCCATGGCTATCGCCGCGGCAAATAATGTACCCCAGTCTCTTGGCGATGCGGCGATCTTTATGGATAGTGCACATAAGAAAGACACAAGAGGGCGCTATTTGATTCAAAAGCTCTGTAATCCACACAAGGGCGTCTTTAATGAAGACCCAGAATTGATGCGTGAGTTGTTTGAATATTGCAAGGGAGATGTACGTGCCGAGATGTCGATTGTAGCCAATTTAAGGCCCCTTACAGCCTCTGAACAGGAAGTTTGGCTACTGACTCAGAAAATTAATTTAAAAGGCGTACCGGTTGATCCTAACGAGCTCCAGAACGCGTGTAAGGCCGTGGTTGATGCTCAGGCCTTAATTGACAACGAATGCGTCGCCTTGACCGGTTTTAAGCCGTCTGAGAGGGCTAAATTGCTGGGCTGGGTTAACAATATGATGACCGAGCCGTTGCCAGATTTAACTGCCGAGACAGTAGAGAAAACACTTAAACTGGAGCACCTATTTAAACCCCTTCGCCGCGCGTTAGAGTTGCGCCAAGAAGGAAGCCAAACTAGCGTTGCAAAATATTCAAAAATGGGAGAAATTCAAGATGAAGGACGGATTAGGAATACACTGGTATATCATGGCGCTAGTACTGGCCGCTGGGCGAGCCGTGGTGGGCTCAATTTGCAAAATATTGCTCGCCCCACGATCAGCGATGAGGAAATTGAACTTGCAATACCGTCAGTCTTTAATGACGCCAAGGGATCAATGCGAGAACTTAGCTCATTGGTGCGATCCGCTATCGTTGCACCGAGGGGCAAGACCTTCGTTGACGTGGATTTTAGCTCAATTGAAAACCGAGTTGGGGTTTGGCTCGCAGGACAAAACGACAAAGTCGAATTGTTCCGGAAAGGACTAGATGAGTACAAAGTTTTCGCTTCGACGTCTTTGTATCACGTGCCTTATGAAGATGTCACGAAGGATCAAAGACAGATTGCTAAATCAGCAGTCCTCGGCGCGATGTTTGGTCAGGGAGCCAAAGGGCTTGTTAAATACGCTGAGGGGATGGGGGTCAAACTAAGTGAGGTGCAAGCTAAGAACGCAGTAGATGGTTACCGCAGTTCGTATTCGAGAGTGCGGGACTTGTGGACATCGTGTGAAAATGCCGCGATTGAAGCAGTAAGCAATCCCGGAAGCCCATTTCGAGCTTACCGGCATATTGTAATGAAGGTTGCAAAAGATGCTTTATGGATGAAGTTACCATCAGGCCGTTTGATCTGCTGGCAGAGGCCACAGCTCGAGCTGCTGACTACACCTTGGGGCACTACTAAGTATGGTGTTACGGTGCATAGTCAGAATACCTACACACGTCAATGGACACGTAATCCCCTTATTGGCAGCAGTATCTTTCAGTCCGCAGTGCAGGGAACTGCTAGAGATTTCTTGGCAGATTCTACGCTCAATATCGTTAAGGCGGGATATGAGGTGATTAACTTGATCCATGACGAAGTGTTACTCCTAGTGGATGCGGATGGTAGTGATAAGGCTTTAGATGATGTAATCAAGATTATGACTACACCACCTAAATGGGCGTCTGACTTTCCTCTAGCTGCAGAGGGATGGGTCAGTAAACGTTACAGAAAGTAATTACTTCTTTTTATTGGATTGGCTGTTTGAATAAGCAGCCAATCCACCAATTTTAGGAGCGTTTTCAGTAATAGCTTGGCCGGCAGCCCTTACAACATCCGGACGAGAAACAGCCATACGTTTTAAAATTGGTTGGGCTGCCCCGTAAATATGTGATCCACCCAATAAACCGCCAGCAATCATAAGTTGTGTTGACGGATCTATTGGTAACACTCTACCTAAAATACTTGAGCCACCTAATCCTGCGGCACTATAACCAAGCCTATGTTCTGCGTATTTATCAATAGAAGGAGTTGATAGTTCACCAACACTTTTACTTAGGGATTCTTTTTTGGTATTGGCCTCATCAACTATAGCTTGTTTTTCAGCTTCGGTTTGCGATTTTAAATACGCTTTTTGTTTAGCTATATTATCTTTATTAGTATTTATTTTATTACCAGTTTCGGTATTAATTTCTTTTTTCTTATTGTTTAATTGAGCTTTAAAATCATCATGTTGGGCTTTTAATTTTAGCTTTTCATTGGCCATTTTTTGATATGCTGCAAGAGCTTCTTCTTGCAATCTTGCATCTCCAGCAGCAAAACGTTTACCGGAAGATTCAGATTTTAATGCTCGTAAAAAATCTTTAGGATCAAATTTACCACCTTTTTCAAGGTAAGTATTTAAGTATCCAGCTGCTGTTTGAGGAACTTGTAAAGCTGAATGCACAGCATTAGCTTTTTTAATTATGTCCGAACCTTCGGTGTTCTCAATAATATCCATCCATTTATTTTTAAGACTAGTTACAGCATTACCGTATTCACGATCCGTTCCTGAAGAAAGTGGACCTTTATAGTCTCGAGCTTCTGTTCCTAAATCTTTAAATATATTATGCCATTGTTCCGCGGACACCCTATTAGTATCTCCAGCAGAATCTTTAATCTCATCTATTCTACTAGCTAATCTATTATATAAATCAGAACCTTCCCCACCTAATCTGTGTTTGCTAGATTCCAATACAGATTTAAGAGAATTTAATTCGTTATCTCCAACTATTACATCTCCGTGGGCGTCTCCAATTTTTTTAATGCCGCTATCGTATAGTTGTTTTTCCACACCTTGTGCAAACTTAATAGCCTCAGTACCTTGATGTTCATCAGGTAATTTTATTCCAGCGGGTTCGAGTGCTTTTTCTATAATTGGACGGCTAAATTCATTAGCATGACGCTCGTCCATATTTGTTGTTGTAGTTTTTACATAATTATTATATTTAGCTTGATTTTCAGCAATTTTTGTTTCCGCTTCAGATTTAATACTTGGCACAGCAACATCTCTTTGTGCTTTGTCCAATCCAGCATGAGTGTCATTTAATGCAATATTTAACTGTGAAGCTTTATTTTTTGCAATATCTTCAATAGATTTTTTAATATCTTTAGCTGATTCTGAAAGACTTTCTTTACCGGCCGATATTTTACTATTTACACCACCAAACGGAATAAAAGAAGCGGCATTTTCAAATTTTTGAATGGCGCCACCAACTATTTGCCCAAGTGTGGTATCTTTCATAATTTGCTCTTTGGTAAAACCTTGAGCAAGTAACTCTTTAAAACGTTTCATAGCAGGGTCTAAAGCACGACCTACGCCAGCAGCACCGGCTGTAAATACCGGCCCAAGGGCTGTTGCTGTGGCTAGATCTTTAGTGTGCTGTTCTGCAAATTTAGGATCAGTAATATCCGTCCCTGTTGGGGATAACATAGATGCTGTCCCACCCAAACCAGCAGCTTGAGTATATTTACTTCCTAATGTTTTTTCAAGCCATTGTGGTCCTGTTTGAAGTAATTTTGCAGCACCAGGAATGTTCTCTATTGCACTTAATGCTTTTGGAGCTAATTGCGTAGCTTCTGCTACTTTACCGGCAGCACCTCCAGGTAGCATAAATCCTGCAACATCGCCACCTAAGCTAGATAGAGAAGCCCCTAAGCCACTATGTTGCTTAAGGTATTCATCTCTAGCCATTAATTCTTTTGATGGCCCACTCCAACCAACATACTCAGCTAGTGCTGCTGGCGGTTTAGCAATTGCGTTAAGCATACGCTCCGCGGATACACCGGCATCTTTTAAATTTCCAAATCTAAAACCACTTTGTTCCGTTGACGGTACAGTAGTGGTTTTTTGTGCTATATAAGCATCGGGATCAAATCCAGAAACAGTAACATCTCCCTGTGGCTGGGCTTGTGTATCTGGATGCGGAGCTTCTTTTTGCGCTATGTAAGCATCTGGATCAAAACTCATTATTGCTTATCTCCCAATTGTTCTCTAACTTTAGCGGCTTTCGGGTCATTCGGATTTTTGGCCAACCACTCTCTTGCTGCTTGATCGGTGTGCATTTTTCTAAACTCATCTACGTTAGCTTGATAAATTTCGTTAGCTTTTTTCTCACCAAGCCCACCTTCACGAGTCCAATTTGCTTCTGCGGTAACTGGATCTGCTTGATTCTGTCTTAAATAATTAAGATGTGCTTTATCAAGCTTCGCTTTTGCCATTTGAATTTGGTAAATTGTTTTGATATAGGTATTTTTATCATTAATACCAGCCAAAGTTTTAGCGTAATTATCAGATTCTTTACCAGTATATTGCGCACCCATTGCAGCTTTAGCGCCCAAAGCAACTTGAGTTTGTTTCACGTTTTCAATTGTTTTTCCAGCAAAATATCTAGCTTCCTCTTCAGGAGTAACTAACTTTTGACCAGATAATTTTTCAGCTGCCATTTTGGCTTCAATTGCTAGCTGTTCTACTGAACTTCCTGGACCAAAATCAGCTTTATGTAACGATTCCAAAACTCTTTCAGCGTTGCGCTCATCGTTTCTTTGTGCGTAAACTGCATCGGCTAATGTTTTTTGTTCTCCGTTAATAAATGCTTTATTTTGTTCTTGCAAATTAGCATATTTAGCAGCCACACCGGGAACAGAGGTGTCACCGGCTAAAGGAGATGGTATATCCCCAGTTGTTGGTTGGGCCCCAGGTTGCAAAGCAGCCTTCATTGCAGGTAAAGTAGTTGCTGTGGTAGTTTGTGTGCCAACAGGTGGAATTTTTTGCCAATGCGGGCTATCTTTACCGTAGGGTTGGTAATATCCTTTTTGAGCTAATTCAGTACGACCGGAAGTCGTAAGTTTACTAGGATCAATATCAAGTACATCACCAGCAGGCAAAGTTTCATGTGGACTTGTGCCCGGTTTTGCAACAGGTATGCCATTGGGTTGCACACCTGGGGTTCCAGCGTCAACACTGGTTTGATATAAATCTTTACCTTGTTGTGCATTACGTTGGGTACTAGTAATACGAATACTTGGATCATTAAATACTGGCACACCTGTAGCTGTTGGTGCATTAGCTTGCCTAAACAAGGCCCCAATATCGGGCATAGATTCATGTCTAGCCCCATTAGCGTCAACAGTAACTTGAGGCTCAAACGACTTAGGAAAAGTTTGGCGTAATATTTCGCGGTTTTGTGGGGTATCTTCCATACCCTTAACAGCATCCATAATTTTAAGCGCATCAGGTTGCTTAACGTTATATGAAGTTAATAGTTTTTCAAATTCTACAGGATTTGTTCTTTTCAAATACCGTGCATAATCCTGTTGGTTTCCTGGTATGCCGGGGATACCCGTACCTACACCCGCACCTACACCCGCACCTGCAGTTTTAGCACCGCCAGACATTTCTTCTTGTAGAATCTTGTTTTGGTTTTGCATAGCTTGAATACTAGCCATACCTTGCGAAATATTATATTTATTGGCCCGGTCCTGTTCTTCTTGTTGTTGAATTTGGCGGAACATTGGCTCTTTGTTATACATTGTCCAAGCATGTGCCTTCATAAGCGCATCCTCAAGACCTTTTTTAGGTGAGCTATATTCATTTAGCATATTTTGCATATTAGCTAAAATGGCTTTACTAGAATTTTCATCTAATATAGCGCCTGCGGTAGGCGTAATTGTCCCTAACGTTCCTTTACCACCCCCTGTAAATTTAACAGGCTGCCCAATCGTGCTTAAAGTTGATGTTGGTTCGGGTGTTTCTGAAGTTGTTGAAGCCGCAGATAACGGCCCCTGTACTGTTGGATCTGCCATAATTTATTCCGTTACAATAGTTGAAGGGTCTGGAGCAGTTGGATTGGGATTTGGGGCTGCCATATTTGCTGCGGTTGTTGCATCAACAGCTGCTTGTGTTTGAGAAGGCGTGTATGTTGAAGTACCGCTTGTAGTTGGATTAACTACCCCATTAATTGCACTTAAAATATTATTACCCAGACCACCAAAGCTAGAACCCGTAATACCCAAGCTACCCAACAAACCACTTGCTGCACTTGGGATACTTGACAATGACCCGATCATAGACAACGGAGACATTTGATTTTGTTGTGATACTGTAGTTGGGGCATTTACAGAGTTTATTAAGTTTGCGTAGTTTAATGCCCCTTGATATGGAGCATTCATTTGTGCTGCGCCAGTTGTCAAACCAGCTGTAATACCTTGGTTAGCAACGTTACCAAGAGTACCGGCAGCAGTAGCGCCGGTAGATTGGTTTTGTAAAGCAGCTTGCATTTGTTGTGCTGCTAGTGTATCAAAAGCATTTGCTCTTGATGTATCTACAGCAGTTTGACCACGAAGGCTTCCAAAGTTTCCGGAACCAATTGCGCCAGCTTCAGTACCAGCAGTCTGGTACGGTAGTAGTTGGTTTAATTGCTGGTTCTGTGCTTGGAACAAGCCACCCATAGCAGTTTGGGTGTTTGGGGTCACAGCACCAGTTGTTGGATCTGTTATCCAAGGGTTGGCAGCGCCAGAAGCAATAGTATTTAAACTGCCTTGTGCTTGAGTAAATGGGTTGGCCGCGCCCGGTTGTAAAGTATTAACCGCACCTTGAGCAGCAGTTTGACCAAATGCCGGGGCCGCACCTTGAGCAGTACCAGCTTGGGAAATAACATTTTGCTGCGCCGTATCCATCCATGTTGGTAACGTTGTCTGTACTTGTTGAGTATCAGTCAACATGTTATTCAAACCAGAAGAAGTTGTTGTTCCTGCCATTATGCTCTCGCTTTTTGTTTTGCTTTTAATAAGTAAGCTAACGCACCCTTAGAATCTGGGGGCAGATGCTTAGCGTCGTGCTTTTGTTTATGTTCTCTAACTGTCTTTAAAAATGCGTCTAATACATGCGCACCACTTTCGTTACTACCGTTACCTAAACTAGATACTACGTCGGCAGGTATAACAAATTCGCCGTTTGCCAACATAGCTGGAACGCTATCGCTAGTGCCATCACCAGGACCTTGCACAAACTTATTGCGCAATGAATTTAACCCACCTTCACTAAAGAATTGTGGGTTATGTCCTTCTGGTAGGGTTCTATCTTGCATAGATTGGCCACCAGCTTGCAAATGTGGTACATTAGACAATGGTGCCCCGTGCATACCAAACAAATCAGCATGCCCCGATTGACGCCCCTTTAATTGTTGGGCAGTCATCGGTAAATCACCACCTTCTGCTTTATGAATTATACCACCATTTTTAGCTTGTTGAATTTCTTGCAAAGATAATGGGTTTGGAGCTGGAGGAGCATAGTTATATACTTGCTCAGCAGGGGCGCCAAATAGGGATGCAATTTGAGTACCTTTTAACAAGGTAGCTTTTGGTGCTGTTGGTTTAGTTGCCACAGTAGGTGTTCCTGATGTTGTCGTTGTACCAGTGCCGCTTCCTGTACCTGTACCTGTACCTGTACCTGTACCTGTACCTGTACCTGTACCTGTACCTGTACCTGTACCTGTACCTGTACCTGTACCTGTACCTGTACCT
>Ga0208255_100004_pt1 | contig 52116 bp, 73 predicted proteins | sample CryBogCBH06Jun08_FD_184600 | JGI IMG/M metagenome (GOLD analysis project Ga0208255, IMG submission 184600) | Freshwater microbial communities from Crystal Bog, Wisconsin, USA - CBH06Jun08 (SPAdes) | ecosystem: Environmental > Aquatic > Freshwater > Lake | place: Crystal Bog, Wisconsin, USA... | reverse complement strand
TGATTGTAAGTCGGTATTACTACCGAATATTTTGGGGATTGCATCACTAATCCTTAAAGTTTATTTAAAATTATTGTACCGCAGTTGGCTCTACTGTTTCTGCTGGAACAATTGCTTCTAAAGATTGTTATGCTGGTGGGATTACATCAATTATAGGTGGAATAGGCTCAACTACAGGCTCAACTACAGGCTCAACTACAGGCTCAACTACAGGCTCAATAATAGGCTCAACTACTGGAGGAGCAGACCAAGGCAATGGAGGATTCACCACCGCAGGTGTGTACTGAGCAGTAATCCATGCAGTAATCTTGTCTGTGTACTCTGCCCATGTCCATGCTGGCGTATAGGTCTGAACCCATCCCATGACTTGTTCTTGCGTTAAATCAGCATAAGGAATAGCTGATTGTGGGTCGCTTGCTGGAATGTCGGTAGAGCCTTGCATAGCAGTTGAAAACTTACCATCGTCACCTTCATAATTCCAATAGACTCGGAATACATACAAGGGTACTGCTTCGTAAAGAGGATAAGCCTCCATTGAAGTGATTGTTGTTGTGAATGTGATTGCCATTGTTTTTCCTTTTAATTAGCCGATTCGCCAGTTGGTTGCGTCCGAGTAGACTGGTACAGGGTTTGAGCCACCACCAGCAACGATTGAAGCAAAGGTTGTAGCAGTTGCATCCGTTACAAATGCCCTTGCACCTACTCCGCTTGTTGATGCAGAAGGTAAAGTAGCTACTGTGTAGTTAGTAGATTTAGTAACGCCATAGGTCTGAGTTAGTGTAGTGCTTGTATTACCAATAGTAGTTGTGTTAGAGCCTAGTCCTACTGCTGTGTAGCCAATAACCATCTCGTTGGTGTTGTTGTTAGCAGAGCCTACTGTTTGAACACCTATGTAAGTATTATTAGAACCTGTGGTGTTTGCGTTAGAACCTGTACCATAGCCAGCGTTATTTCCAACGGCTACTAAATTGTTTCCAGAAATATTTGCATATAAAGCATTCCTTCCAATTCCTACGCTAGAACTTCCAGAAATGTTGGCGTTAAATGCGGTTGAACCTATAGAAACATTCCCACTTCCAGAAGTATTTACTGGTAATGAGGCATAACCCACGGAAACATTGGCATTACCAGTGCTATTTGAATATCCTGAGGTGTAACCATTAAATACATTGTAACTTCCTATGCTATTTGAATATCCTGCCTGATAACCATTAAAAGTATTATATTGCCCCACACTATTACTATACCCAGCCTGATAACCCACCGCCACATTGCCTGTACCTGATTGCAGAGTAGCTACTGGCACAGAAAATCCACTACCAGTACCACCAATAGATGCTGCTGGTGCAGTTAATACTGTCGTGGTATCTTTAAAGCCTACACCATTAGATGTTAGTGTGACTGTGGTAACTACTCCACCAGCGACTACAATCGTTGCAGTAGGGTAAGTGATTGCAGTAGAGCCACTTGATAGTGTCATTACTACGCCAGTATATGTACCTGTTGTGTAACCTGTACCGCCTGTAATTGTGCCGAGTGTGGCTACATTGGTGGTATTATTTGTTAAAGCCTGTGTGCCGATTGCAGTAAGGTTTGAAGAAACAGTATTGTATAAAAGAGAAAAATAACCCAATGCACAACTGCTATTGCCAGTTATGTTATTTCCTAAACTATAATATCCATAAGCTGAATTGTAGTTTGCGCCTACGCTTCCATTGCCTAATGAAACACTTCCATAAGCACAGTTTGCAATACCAGTTGTATTAACCGATAAAGCATACTGTCCTGTAGATACATTCCCAGAACCAGAAGTTACTGACCTTAAAGATTGATAGCCAACAGCAACATTTCCAGTTCCAGTAGCTGTAGCTGTCATAACACCACTACCCACAGCCGTATTCGTACTTACAGCACCACCACCTAGTCCTACTGTTACTGTGTTGATAGTTACATCTTGAGCAATAGCTAGATTACGCTTACTCCCTGTACCAGCATTTTGAGTAGAGATAGTTGCTGTATTGGCAGTAGTAGTCCAATCTACAGATAGACGCTCATAATTACTAGCATCTGTATAGGTGTTATATAGTCTAAAGGCTTGTGCATTGGTAGAGTTGCGTTGCGCTAGAGTGTTGGCGGAGTCACGGTAGAGAGTTAAATCTGGAGTATCGTAAGCATTTACAGTGCTTGAAAATCCAATTTTATATATGCTTCCAGCAATAATGCCAGAGCCATACATTAAAGCTCCACCAAGTGAATAAATATTCGAGAAAGAAGTTAATCCACCAGCAAAGTTTACTTGGCATTTACTTACCCCACCAACTTGATAGTCAGCTAAAAGTGCTGAACCAGCGTTAGCAATATTAGTGACATTTACTTTAAAAGCCGTTGGATTTCCAGTTGTATTCCAAGTCTGCGCTACAGAAAAAGCTGTTCCTGTTAAAGAGCCTGATGATGCGGTAAGCGTATCGTTACTAGAAAAAGTACCTTGTGGAATTGATAATGCGTTAGTAGTAGTAACTGCTGTTCCTGTTGTGGCTGTATATCCGCTAAATACGTTACCAAGTTCTAATTGAACTGTGGTGCATGAGCCAGTAGGAGTTAAAGTAAGCGTACCAGCCGTAGGAGTAAATGTCTTTGAAACGACTGTGCTTGCGCCTGTGCCAACTAAAGTACCACTACTTGTTCCGCTTAATGTAATCGTTCCTGTGCCTGTCATTGACAAGGTATAAGTATTAGCAGTTACAGTAATATTTTGGGTAACCAAAATGGCAGAGTTAAGTACAAGGTTATTACCACCCTGTAAGTTTAGACTCTTATCAACTACAGCGCCATTAAAGCTAGACGCTCCTGTTACTTGTAGGACTCCTGTGCCTTGGTCGTAGGATTGGTTTACTAAAGTATTACCTTGTGGGGAATAGGTGAGTAAAGGTGCGCCAGCAAATGAGCCAGCATTGTTATATTGAATCTGTGTGTTTGAGCCACCAGCAGAAGTTCCACCAGAGTATCCAGAGATGCCAGAGTAGCCAGAGATACCACTGCCACTGTAACCAGAGATACCACTACCGCTGTAGCCAGAGATACCGCTGTAGCCAGAAAAACCGCTGTAGCCAGAGATACCACTGTAGCCAGAGATACCACTATAACCGCTAATTCCAGAATATCCGCTATAACCGCTAATTCCAGAATATCCGCTATAACCGCTAATTCCAGAATATCCGCTATAACCGCTAATTCCAGAATATCCGCTATAACCGCTAATTCCAGAATAACCAGAAATACCTGAATAACCGCTAATTCCGCTATAACCACTTATTCCTGAATATCCACTAATTCCACTAAAACCAGAAATACCAGAAAAACCAGAATACCCTGAAATACCAGAAAAACCACTATACCCACTTATGCCACTAAAACCACTATATCCAGAAACACCGCTTCCTGAATATCCAGAAATTCCACTATAACCACTTATTCCAGAATAACCAGAAATACCTGAATAGCCACTAAAACCACTTATTCCGCTATAACCGCTATATCCAGAGATACCGCTAAATCCTGATACGCCTGATCCAGAGTAGCCAGAAATTCCAGAGTAGCCTGATTGACCACTAAATCCTGAAATTCCTGACCAGCCAGAATAGCCACTAATTCCACTAAAACCAGAATAGCCTGATACGCCTGATCCACTATATCCAGAAATGCCAGAAAATCCTGAATATCCTGAGTAGCCAGAAAAACCAGAGTAACCAGAAATACCAAATCCAGAAAATTGTGTCCAAATAATGGGGGTTACATTAATTGTTCCCTCTACTGGAGCAAGAGCTACCCAGCCAGTATTTGTGTTATATGTACCATATTGAACAAAAGTAAAAGCACTTGGCACTTCTGACCAAACATTCATATCTGCTGTTCTAACCCATACATCAGAACTAGCTACATAAATACCATTTTGAGCAGGGCTGTCTTGGTCTTTGACCAAAACACGATCCCCATTTACAGTTTGATAACCATCAATAATTTGCAAACCAAATAAAGCAATATTGCCACCGCCTTGTGCAACTGTTGTTGTGGCACATTGAGATTCTGCTTTTGGTGTCATGCCTTGAACTAAATAGTCGGCATATTCTTTATTTACTAAATCAGTAGGGTTTATAGGAACAGAATCAACTTGTCCTGTAGTAGCCCTCATATTTTGCAAATAAGCAGAATAAAGATGGTTTTCTAGACCATAAGTTTGAACAAAAGCATCTGAAGAACCAGCAGTATCTAAGTTAACTGCAAAAGAACCAAAAGCCCATGCTTGAGGAATAGTACCTTCATCTCCACGAATAACTGTTAAAACATCACCTGTTCTGGCGGTTACTAAAACAATTTCGTTTATTAATGCGTTTGTAGAATTAACTAAAGTAAGTTTAAATGCTTGACCAATTTCTGGATTAGGAAAGTACTCTCCAGTACCACTAGCCAAATAAATAGTGGTATCAGAAGGGGTTACTGGTAATGCAAGAGTAGTTTGCGCTTGGTTAGCAAAAAGTAAAATAGTCATGGTAAACCCTAAGTAATACTATTAAAGAATGCTATAAGTGTCGTTTGCTACGCCAGTAAATTTAATTTTTGTAATTGGGAAAGTCAAAACATAGTAAATTTGACCTGTTGCAGTTCCAGTAGGAGTTACTTTTGCATAATAAGTAACTCCATTATCTAAAGATAATTGAATTCCTCTGCTGGCATCAGCGGAGTTAAGTACAATTGTTGCTGGATAAACCAAATTAGGAACTAATACTTCTAAAGTAGTTCCAGTAAGAGTGCCTGTAATGGGGCTACCATAGTTGTATGTCATAGTTAAAATCCTTCAGGTTTTGGATATTTAGCCTTAATTTCTAGGCATTTTTGTTTATATTCTTCCATTGCTTCTTTGTTATCAGTAATATAAGCATCAATAAAATCACCAATATCGGGATAGCTATAAATGCGTTTTCTATACCAATCTTGTGCATCAAAATCAGATTGTTGTTTTTGAAGAATTAAAGCTTCTCTTTCTTCAATAGTAATTTCTTTTTTATTACCAATTAAATGATTTTGAGATCCATCTTTTGGATAAGCATGAACAATATTATTTTCGTCTACAAAATGTTTCATTAAACTAGCTCCCACCATGAATTGACTGATCCACTAGAGCTAATGTAATAAGTAGCTCCGGGTGGAATAATTGCCGCCATATTACAGCTATAACCACCGCATCCATTAAACTGTGCCGCCCAATTAGCTACTTGATTTCCATTGATCCAAATAGAACCATTACCACCGCCATTACAGCCAGAATTACAAAATGCTTGAATGTATTTACCAGTTGTATTTGTGTAGGTAGTAAAAGAAGTTTTTATCCCTGTGTAATTAGTCCAAGTCGATCCTAAAACAGGGACAGTTGAAACAGCATTTTCAACAAAAGCAGTAGAAGCTATTTGAGTAGTACTTGTACCATTTGAAGCTGTTGGAACTGTTGGAATACCAGTTAAATTTGGGCTATAAAGTGGTGCATAGTTAGCTAAATTGTTTTTTACATAAGCTGTATTGGCAATAATAGTACTATTGTCATTAATTGCTGGTGTTGGAACTCTAGGAGTTCCAGTAAATGTTTGACTATTAATTAAAGCATAAATATTTAAATTAATACTTCCATTAGTAAGAACCCACGCATTATAGGTAGAGCTATAACTTAAAGTAATTGGGTATCCAGAAGAAGGAATTTCACCGCCAATAAGGGCTGTAGCATTTACAGAAAGAACAGGCAAAACCCCTGTTGCTGTAGATCCTAAAGTTAAATTTAAAGTAGTTGCCCCAGTATTGGCAAAAGCAGACTGAATAACAATAGACATTCCGTTAGGAAGCGCAGTTAAAGACGAAGGAATATTAGCGGTTAAAGCGTTTGCTGATCCACCAGCTACTCCAAATAGATAATATTGATTTTGAAGCTGAACAGATTGAACCAATCCATCCATTACGCCAGCAGTATCAAAATTACCAACAATATCATTTAGTAAAAAAGGCGTTCCAGAAGTTCCTTCTTGACCTCTAACTACCGATAAAGTATCGCCTGATCTTCCATTGCAAAGGCAAATTTCATAGGTTGTAGATGAAGCGGCACTAACTAAGGTAACCATAAATGCTTGACCAGAAGCAGGATTTGGAAAAAGCGCACCTGTTCCGGGAGCTACTGTAATGGTAGTCTGAGTAGCATTAATAGGTGATGCCAGCGTTGTTTTTGCATTATTGGCATAAAGCTGAACTGTCATAAGTTTCCCTTAAACATTTCCGCTTGCATCACCAAGCGATTTTACATATTGTAGCTAAAAACAGCTAAATTTAATACTTACCTTCGGAAAATACATTTACAAATACTGTGCCATCTTCTAATGCTTCGATTTCGTGAAACTTACCATTTTCTTGTTCCATTTTAACTGGCATCCATTTGCCTACATAGTTCATAAGAGTATTTATATATCGCACTTGCATTTCCATTGTTCCATCTTCTTTTTGAAACATCCGAAATTCAGGAGTGCTATTAGGATAAATTCCGTAAGTCATTATGCAGTTGGAATAGGTGCTGGAGGCGGTACATAAGGAGCAATAGTTCCATAATCACCCGCCAATGCGTTATTGTATAAAACAACGCCATAAGGCATAGGGTCATTAGGAGTTGCTGTAAAAGGTAATTCCTCTGGAATTTCTACAAACTTAACAGTTAAATGAATTGCTGTATGAGCTTCATCATTCCAAATAGGGTCTTTTGCATATTCAATAGTTAACATTTTATTTTCCTTTAAGCGACACGAACAGCGATACCAAAAGCAGATGAGGCTTGACCACCACCAGATGAATTAGTACCTAAACCCATCCATTTCCAAGTACCAGAAATTGAGCCTGTTACAGTGCCACCAGTAGTACCATCTGCATTTGCCCATAATTGTATTTGTTGACTTGTTGTTCCAACAGAATAATTACCACCAAAAGTCCAATTAGCTTGATAAGCTTGAATCGATGCAAAACAATAACTTCCAACAGAATTAGCAGAAGGGGCAGACACGCTAAATGTAACCGCACCAGTAGCTCCTGATACTGCCACACCATTACCAGCAACCGCTGAAGTTACTCCACCCCCTGTAAAAGCTGTTGTTTGTGTTGTTGAATCAGGAAATGTAACTCCTGTACTACCCATTGATGTTGACATAAATTAACTCCTAAAAATTAAGGTGTGCCAGCAGAGTTTACTGCGGCTAAAGTTGTAAAATTACCAGAAGAATCTAATGATGCGATAGTTGTAGCACCATATTTAAATATTAGTTTGCCACCAGATTCTGTTATTGAATAATTGGTTAATCCCAATACACCGCTATAGCCAGAAAAACCGCTATAACCAGAATATCCACTAACAGAAATGCCATTAGTTCCATTTGTTCCGCTAATACCGCTATATCCGTTAAATCCACTTGTACCTGAATAACCTGAAAATCCGCTTATTCCGTTAAATCCTGAATAGCCAGAAATGCCAGAATTTCCGCTATAACCAGAAATCCCTGATCCGCTATAACCGCTAATACCAAATCCCGAATAGCCTGATGTACCTATACCGCTGTAACCAGAATACCCAGAAGTTCCAGAAGTTCCAGAAGTTCCAGAATATCCACTAAAACCAGATGTTCCTACACCGCTATATCCAGAAATACCACTATAACCGCTTATGCCAGAATAGCCAGAATATCCTACAAATTGTCCAATATCAGCCCAAGATGTTCCATTCCAAACCCAAAGGTCACCTGTATCTGATGTTACATAAGCATCATTAATTGTATTTCCTGTTGAGGGTAATGCGGCTGAATTTGCAACTGTGCCTTTAATAACAATAGCCGCACCGGGCAAACCGCTATAACCAGAAAAACCACTTATTCCTGATCCAGAATAGCCTGAAATTCCCGATCCTGAATATCCAGATAATCCGCTATATCCAGAATAACCTGATGCGCCAGAACCACCTGAAAATCCAATTCCGCTATATCCAGAATAGCCTGATGCGCCAGAACCACCTGAAAATCCAATTCCAGAGTATCCAGATTTTCCTGAATAGCCACTTGTGCCACTACCACTATAACCAGAATAACCCGAGGTTTGAAAAGCAGGGTATGTTCCGCCTAAATAGACTGTAGTTCCACCTAAAGTAATTCCAGTAGCAAAATTATCATCTAATTCTGATAAAGGAATTGGTGATGTAGCAGAAGCAAAAGTATACGGAACTGACATAAATATTTCCTTTAAACAGGAGTGTACCAACCAATAGGATCACTAAAATTATTTACCCATCCAACAGGAACGCTAGCATCATTTTCCCAAGAAACTGTCCCTGAAGAAATGGTTACTATGTAGTTATATTGAAATGGAAAATTTAATACTTTAGATTCCAAAGCTGAAACAAAAATAGGAGCAATAGCATAATCAGGTATTGTAATAGTTATAGTATTATTTGAACTATAAACAACGCTAATTTTATAAGTTTCATCTATAGGAAAATCAATTCCATCAATGCCTAACAAAAATCTTTTAACTCTACGCTTTAACCATTGTGTAGTGTATTGAAAGCCATCACCTTTATAGAAGTTCCAAGTCAAAATACGCTTAAAAACATCATCATCAACAATATAATAGCTATTTGTGCCAGTTGTTACATTTTGTGTATAAGCTGTAGTGTCATAAGGAACTGTGTCATATACACCTAAAGGTGAAAATTGAGCAGGAGAGCTAAGGCTAGGTCTAGTTACACCATAAATGGCATAAGCTGTCCAATCTAATAAAGGAGCTATTTGCTTTGTATAAATAGGCAAATTTAAGCTATTAGTGGCATCTAACCTAGTTTGTGATTCAGTATTGTAAGCAGTAAAAAAAGCCTGTAAATCTTCGTTATACGGATCTTTTGTATATTGCTGGTAAAGGTAGCTTGGAAGCACTTGTGTAAGCATATTAGCCTTGTACTACTGATACCAATGAAGCATTAGTAGAAAAATAGCTTTCAGGATCACCATAAATTAATAAAGTTCCAGAAGTTGGAGCAGTATCTATTCCATTAATTGCCACTACATAATCAATTTTTGATACTTGACTTGCAGAAATAATGGGTTCTACTGCATTTTGAAAGGAATCTTGCAATTCATAAGTATTAATTGGTTGACCAACAGGAATACTATTAATGTAATCAACAATAGCTGGGGTTGTTAGTTGAGCTACAGCAGTTGGAGATACTAAATTGGTAGAAATAGTGTTCCAAGTAATGACTATTTCAACAGTTTGAGAAGGTGGATTTACAAAAATAATGCTATAAATATCTGGATAATCATCAATAGATACAGTTATATTGCGTAAATTAGGCGTTACAACACCGCCACTTGTATAAGCATGACCTACAGTTGTTACTCCTAAACTAAAGGATTTTTCATCAATAACAGTAATGGTGTAGTTATTATTAAACCAAGATGGCGTAACACCAGCTATGGTAATTACTTGTCCAGTTGCATAGCCATGATTTAAATCGGTAGTGACAACACCCGGATTTGCAGTAGTAATAGCAGTAACAGCAAGAGTAGAACCTACTAAATTAGAAATATCAGGAACGCTATTAAAAATAGCATTAGCTACTTGATAAGGATCGCCGCCGCCTACAATAATTTCCCACTCATTAGTAGCAATTAATCTAATTGAAATCAGCCTAGCTTGAACCCCTATAACTTTTTGCAGTTGAGTTTTAATAAAAGTTGGTACACCTTGACAAGTAACCATACCAGCTTGAACTACTTGAGCTTGATACGAAGCAATTGTTTGTGCTGTAAGACCGGGCAATCCATCATCAGGATTAGTAACAGTAAGGGTAAACCCTGCTGGAACAGAAGTAATAATTTGAGTAACAGTTCCCGCTGGAATAGCCCAAGAACCTTGAACTGTTGCTAAACAATACAAAGGCGAAGTTTGTCCAGAAGTAGCAATAATTCCACCATCCTGAACTGTATATTGGTAAGTACCATCAGATACAGTAAATCCAACAGGAATAACAAAACCAGCAAGACCTGTAAAAACAACATAAACGGAAGTATTAGAACCTTGACCTTGTTCGACACCATAGACTTGCCCCAATTGATAAAGAATTGAAGGGTTAGCCGTTGCAGGGCTAATAGAGTTAACCAAATCCACAAAGGCTTGATCTTGTATTACTACAGCGCCAGCCGCAGTTGAAGCCATATCTTCTACAAGAGAACCCGGAAGGTTAGCTGTAAGACCGGGTGCTAAAGCTGTAGCCGCCGCAATTTCAGCATTTAATAGGTCTGTTGGTAAAGCTGGTATTGCTCCAGCAGTAGTTATTTGAGCCATTAAGTAGCCACCTGAGAAGAAATCGTTGTTCCGTTTTGGAATACAGCACTAATATTATAAGTTGGGTTTGCCGCATTTTGTTGTTTTAATACAGTCAAACTAGCAAAAAATGGGGCGTATTGTGTTTGTGTTCTATTAACCGCTAAATCAGGTGGAATTTGAGTATGGACAGAATTTTGTGCTGGTATGCCATAGTTAGCATAAAAAGGGCTTTCCCCTTGATTTAACCTTAAAGTTTGGGCTAAAGTAGCCAAATAAATATACCCTGTTTCTAAGATTTCTATCCATTGACCTGAAGAATTTACGCCATAAGTTCTCATGTTGGTGTTCCTGTAGTTCCGCTACCAGTTTGTACGCCACCATGAGTATGCGTACTTCCGACAGCTTTTCCATTATTGGTAAGTGTACCTGTACTGGTGTAATTACCAGTTTGCTGAATATCGCCAGTAATTTGCATAGTAGCACCAGTTCCACCAGTAATATGAAATCCATTATCACCAGTAATTGTTCCATGAACTAATAAATTACCAGTAATAGTAACTCCAGCATCATTAATTACCATTTGGGTATCACCACGAACAATGGTAACTCCAGAAGGTACTAAAGTGATTGTGCAAAGATTATTGGTATCTCTAATTACTGCTCCATTTGGAGCATTAATATTTACCGCATTAGGATCAACACTAGACCAATCAGTAGCCCCCAGAGGCACATAAACAAGCGCACCAAGGTTAAAAGGAAGCCCCAAAGGGGATAATGACCCTTTTACTCCAAGACCCGTTATACCGCCTAATCTTGCATCAGCAGATATACACATTCCCAAATCACCAATTTGTACAGGTAATCGAACATAAGTACTTTGGGCTATTGGACAAGTAACAGGTGGAAAAGTATATTGTCCGCCTGTATCAATTTCAAAGTTAACTGTAACAATTGCTCCATCAACAGCTATTACTCTACAAGGCAATTGCCAGCCAAAAGATTGCCTGTTTTTCTCTAATTGAGATTGAACATAATTGCTTATTGATACCGCAAAGGGCGTTTTTTGTTCAGCGGTCATGTTTGATTTATTGGTGAATTAGGGATAATTGCTTCAATAATAGTTACCCAAGCATTGCCATCAGCTTGTCTACTGCTTCCAACATGATGTAATTTTGTAATAAAAAATACGCCATTAAATGCAATTTTATTTCTATATTGAGAACTATTGTTAACAATATTTAAAATAGGTATTCCTGATTGAAAAGAAATGTAATCCCCAATATTTAAGTCACCACGCATTACTACTTTAGCTTGAATAGTATTGATTCCAAGCCAAGTTAAGTTTCCAATAACATCAGTAAAATCAATTTGTCTTGTAGCAATTGTGGTAATAGCAGAATCAGTTAGAAAAAACCCTTCAGAATTAGAAGTAATGATTGCTCCTGTATAAGTAGGATCTTTTTTAATTGATTTGCTAATTTGATTTATTTGACTTGAAAGTGTTAATAAGTCAAAATTTTGAGCTTGTGTATCTTCTGTATATACCAATCCAGAACTAAATGAACCATTAATATTTGTTGTTGGGTAAGCAGTTTTAAGGGCTTGTTTTACAGCAACAGTTAATTCTTGATCTTTTTTCATTACAAAAGGAATGTTACGCAAAGCGTTAGAGTCCACATACCCCGGAACAATAACTAAATCTAATGTAACTTCTGTTCCTTGCCAATTTGCAAAAGCTTGAAGAATTGAACCTTGAAGAATTATTCCTCTTTGTCTAGGATTTGCATAGGGTAAACCCTTAGACATTCCCACTTGAATAATAATTCCGCACAGTTGAACTTTTCTTCCATCTGAAGTAATTACTGGATTGTAATTTCCAATTTGACTCAAATCTTTTAAATTGATGCCAAAAACCCTTACATAGCCATTAGAAGCATATTGATGATATGCGTTTTGATAAATGTCTAAATCTACTTTAAGACAAGAATAATTATCTGATCCAAATCCTGATTGTGAGCTAAAACTAAAAGCGTTAAAACGATTTGGTTCTTCTAATGGCGGGGTAATAGTGATGTCATAAAATCTCATGGGCTTATCTCAAAATTATTGCTACTAAGCCTATAAACTATCTTTGAAGTAGTGAAATATCCATAAACCAAATTAATATCAAAATCATCAGGAGAAGCAACAACAGGATTTGTAACAATTAAAGTGCCATTGTTGTTATAAACATTGATGTAATACCTTGGAGCATAAATATTCCAAGTGCAAATAACTACATAATTAACACCATCTAATGTGGCATTAAATTGAAAGTTTGCAAAAGGAGTTGGATTAAAGTTAACTATAGTCATAATCAATCCGCAAAAGAATTAATATCTGCGGCTGGGGTTTGTGTCCAAGTAGCAGTTGTTTGCAATCCATTTGATACTTTGTTCATCAGCCCACCCAAAACAGACTGAGCTTGTGATGTAGTAATTAATGGTTGGACAAAATCCCATTGAAACATATATTGAACTTGTTTATCTCCAGCAGGGGTTATATCTCTAATGCCTGTTAATAAACAATTTGCATAAGTAAAAGCTGGCGTTAAAACTGTAAAAGTTCCACCAGTTGTAATGTGTTTTTGAATTCCAAACTGTAAAGCTGTCAAAATAGCTTGTTTAATAAGGTATCCACCACCTGTTTGTGCTGGGCAAACCATCAACATACTAATTTCTAAAGGTTGTTGCACTACAGCATTTGCCGCAGTAGCAAAGTTGGCAAAAGGATATTCAGCAACTTGCCATTTAGCTAAAGTACCGCCCGGCAATGGTTTGTAATGAGCAAAAAATTCCCCATTTTCAATTCCCGGAATATCCATCATTTCCGTTAATAAAGTAATTGGAGTATATCCACCAACATAGTCAGCAAGACCACCTACTAGCCAAATAGGGGCTATTTCAAAGGCGGCGGCAAAAGTTGTTTGAGCTAAAGAAGTCATTATTGTTTACCAGACATGGCATTAGCTTTACTAGCTTGACCATCAAAATGAACATAAATATCTGTTCTGTTAGGGTTATAAAGTTCCACATGGTTAGGATCTTTTGCACCATAAGGTCTTTTTAAATTGTATTGCTGATTTAATTCTTCTTCAGTATGTTTGGATAAAAAGTTTCTTAAACTTGTCATAGATACATCCGCGCCTTCACCAAATTGATGTGTGCTTTCACCCGGTTTAGCTACAAGATTTCCTCTTTTACCACCAGAAATCCAAGCATCATATAAAACTTTTTGTTGTGATTCTGTGCGATAACCGCTAATTGGGTCTAATCCAGCCATTTGTATAGAAGCCGCTAATTTTGAATTAACACCTTTTAAAATTGAAAAAGGATTATAGCTATCTAATGAACTATTAATTCTTGCATTAAAACCTATAGCTTGTTGACCATCTTTAGAAGTCCCAGCCCAATTATTGTTTTTAGCATCATTAAACCAATTCATTCCACTAGGTTGATTTTTTAATGATTTATCTGGTATTAATCCAAAAAATTCAGCAACATCAACAATTGCCCTAGATAACAGTTTTAAAGCATCTAAAAATGTTTTCATATCATCTTTGGCTTCACCAGAAGTTAAATATTTACCAAAATCTTTAATTCCTTGATTTACAGTATCCATTAACTCGCCAAATTCTTTACTTTTAAGAATGTCATTAATGGTATCTGCAATAACTCTAGAAAGAGTTGTTAACTGTGGCGTTAATGTTTTTAAATTTCTAAGCAATGATTCTTCAATAACATTGCCAGATTCTTTTAATTGAACCCAAAATTTACGCCATGCTTCATAGTCAGCATCATCTAAATTCATTCTATTAGAGCCAGTACGCAAAGAATTTATAAGGGTTGCAAATTCTTTTGGCTTCATATTGCCAACAGTTTGTAACTGTTCTTCACTTAGAACATCTTGCAAACCGGGGGTCATAGCTCTGGCGACATCTATATTGCCACCAGCATCTTTCATTGCTTGTCTTGCTTTAGTTAAGACATCTGGAAGATTCTGAAAAGCATTTTTATTTAAATTTCCGCCTAAAATGCCAACTTTATATTGTTCTGTAAGGGTAGTTTGTAGTCTTTGAATATTAGACATTACTCCTTCAATGCCACCCAAATAAGGCTCACCATAAGTTCTAGCGGCTCTTAATTGACTTGAATTGACACCAAGACCTGTAGCTTCTCTACGAAGATTACTTGCTGATCCAGCCAATCCACCAAGACCAAATCCACCACCTAATGCGGCATAAGTAAGCCATTTAGCCGCAGATAAAGCGGCTGAAGCCATATTGCTTGCAATAGAAGCTGTAACAGAAACAGCATTTTTTAAAGCAACTCCACCATCTTGAATGGATTTATTAAATGCTTTTTGGCGTTTTTCAGCTTCTTCTAAAGCTTTGTTAACTTCTTTCCATTTTTTGGAATGATCTTCAACAGATTTTTTATACTTTTCAAAAGAAGCACTAAAAGCTTTAAACTTTTCATCTAAGACATCTATTTCAATTACTGATTTTACTGTCATGTTATCTTCCTAGTAATTAAAATAAACTCTTATTCTTTATTGCCCTAATTAAATACCTTTGACGATATTCTGAAGCATCTTCCCATTTAAACCCTATTTCTTTCATAAACTCACCAAAATTTATGTAAGTAATGTTGTCTAGGACACTATGAATGATTCCTTCGCCTTCTTGCCAGTACTTTCTTTCTTGGTCAATATCGGCAAACCACTCATGTACTCCGTACATTCCGAGAATGTAAGCTCCCAACTTCTCAATGCACCTGCCATCTCCAAGAAAGAATTTTTCAAGTCCTTCGGTGCAACCTTGGAGATTGCTGTAAAAAAAACTAAAGAGCTAATTGCTTCAGCTTCCTCATCTTCATTAAGAACTTCATTCTTTACCGCTATATCAAAAGGCATAGTTTCCCAGCCTTTTTCAGTACTAACTATTACATTGGTTAAACGAATAATTTCATTTATTAAACCAAATTTAACTCCACCTGCCCCATCCCAGTTACCCGCCTTTGTCGCAATTGACTTTAGGGCTGGATAAGCTAGTTGGGGTGCGGATAAAGCTAAATGCGCTTGATTAATACTGTCAAAACATTGACTAAATACTTTTCCTAATTCCAAATAAAATTGTTCAAATACAGATCGACTGATAGAAGTGGAGTGGATGTGAACTGTTCCATTATTCTCAGTCTGCACCTGCATCACAAGGGACAGATTACGATCAATTTTCAATTTTTATTCCTTCATTAGATTAAGCAAATAGGGTTGAGTTAATGTTATATACACCACGCAAGCGAACAACTAAACCAGCTTGTGTACCATCAAAAGCAGTTTCTTGAATACTCATTAAAACGCAATTGTTTAGCTGGAATGGCTGTAAAACTTGTGTATCTGGGTAAACTGTTACTGAACCCAAAGTTGTATTAGTTCTAATTTGACTGCTATACGCTTCACCAAGAGCTTGAGTTCTTAGTAAGTGCATAGTGACAGTTCCGTAAATATATGGCTCTGGGCTGGTTACTGCTCCAGTTAAAGTGCCAATAAGCAGGGAAGTATCGCCATCAAAAGACAAACTAATAGCTTCTCTAGCCAAATAGCCTGATGTGACATTCAGTTGAGTGAAGTCAGCATAGACTACGCTAGCTAGTAGCCGATTTAATGTACCTTGTTGGATTTGTGGATTAGATGCCATTTATTTTCCCCTTAAACTGGAATGTTGCTTGCAGTTAAGTAGATCGTAATAGAACTGAATCCACGCAATGGAACGAATGTCAGGCTCAAGCCGTTATAAGTACCAGTTGCATAATCACCCGGATTTTGTGCTACATAAGTAGTAAATGGAATTGCATTTACACTAGCAGGTGAAAGAATCAATCCAAACGAAATACCATTATTTACAGTCGCTTGTGCTACTTTTTGCAAGGTATTAATACCAGCTTGGTTGTAATACAAAGGATTTGTTGGCAAATTAGAGCCATTAATAATAGCGGCTGATAAAGCTTGAGCCACATTAATAGAAAGCCAATCCACACAATACCAGTAATTAAATGGGTTTAAATCCATATAAGTACCGCCTTCAATTAGCGTATTTGAAATACCGCCTTGTGCGCCTGTACCAACCCAGTTAACACCAGCCCCCAACAATTGAGCTTGTTGAGTATTGGTTAGAGTGCTATAAGGGGTTACAGAATAAACATAAGTGTATTCAAAAGGATGCGCTAAATTGCTGGCATTAGGGTTATAAGCCAAAGAAGCCCAAAAAATAGCGGCGGCACTAAATTCTTGTGCTGGCGCATTTGGACTTGGTAAAGTAACAAATGCTGATTTTTTACCTTCCCAACCAGAATAAGTAGCTAATGTACTAGATACATAAAAGTAAACTTGTGCAGTTGTACCATCATATAAGCCAGCCATTGTTTCTGCGCCAACTACATCCCATTCTGTAGGCAACAAATAACTATAAAACTGTGGCGTTGGAGATGTTGGTGGATGACCAGCATTAGCTGTAATGTAAGCTTCTAATTCAGTAATTCCATTAGCTACAGTATTTGCTCCTAATTCCAAAACAAATACTGCTACTGTAGAACCTTGAGCAAAAAAAGTGTTTGCCATTGCTGTTAATTCCAAAGTGGAATTAAGTTGCAAAGTACCTAAAGTAGTTTCAGAACCTGGATTTGTCAATAATGGATAAGTAACTGTATTTGTTCCAGTAGAAGTACCAGCAAAAGTGCCGTTATATCCCGTTGGTGTACATCCAGCAATAACAATTTGAACTGTATCACCGCTTGGAATACCATGAGCAGTAGTGGTTGTAACAGTTACCACATTGGTTTCCCAAGTAAGAGAAGTAATTGCAGTTGCAGGTCTAAGGATGCTGGTTAAATCACTTAACTGAGTTAACAGTTGAGTAGTTCCAGCGGCTAAAGTTGTACCACCTTGTGATACAAACGCCCCTGTCTGCTGTAGCTGATTAGGTGCGCTTGCCACTTGTTGGGTGACAACGACATTTACAATTTGGTTAGTCATTTAATGTGTCCTTCATTTTGTTTCCTTTCAGAATTCGGAACGCCTTTAAAAATTGAAGGTGTACCTTTTTTAGACGCTGAAATTTTAGCCTTAGTTTCCTCGCTCATTTTAATTCCTTTAGCCCAAGAAACTGTACCTTTTTTGGATAAAGAAATTTTTTGCTTAGTTGCTTCGCTATGTTTTATGCCTAATCTAGGTTGTTTACCTTTAGCAAGTTGATTTCCCATCATTTTTTGGGAACGCCATGCTTTCAATTCATTGGATTGTTTATGTCCGACTGTTCCTTCTCCACCATCAGTTTTATTGGCTAACTTATAGCCCATATCTTTAAAGCAAGAAATTAGCAGTCTTTCATGGTCGTGCGCTTCTTCCTCGGTATCCCAGTACGCTAATATTTCTGCATTAAATCCATGTCTATTGACAATATTGTGCCAATGGGCATTACGATGACCAGCAGATTTATAGCGTTGAGTTGTATTACCTTCAGCACCTTTACCAATATAGAAAATTTTTCCAGTATCGGCAGTTTGATGAGAATAGGTGTAAAAACGCAACATGACTAATTAGATGTAGCTGATTGCTAAAGTTTGACCAGTACCGGGAGTTAAAACAATTCCGTTAGAAACTGGAAAATCAATATTAATAATGCCTACAGTTGCAGGAATTACAGCAATTTCATTTGCGGCGGCGGCAGTTCCGATAGTAGCTGCATCGTTAATTGATCCTGCGCCAGAACCAGCTACAACAACGCTAACTTTTGCTACACGACCAGCGCCAGCTTTTACTAAAGTTGCGGCGGTAATATTAAAAAATGTTTTTTGTCCTTGGGCTGTTAATAAAGCACCATTTTGAACTGTTGGGTTGGTAACGATTGCCATTTGTAACTCCTTTTTATACACTTAGGTTGAGATAACACATCTTACTACTTAATTTTAACTTGGAATAGTACCCGCTGTCAGAGAAATAAATGCGTGTTCAATTAATTGTCTTGCAATGTCATTTACTGTACTTTGGTAATAACTTACTTCAAAAGTAATGACTTTCTTTTGAGCCATAATTCCAAGTTCAGATTGAGTCATTTTTTCATCTTGCATTACTGGCATATTCATTAAACCAATATTGTCAGTATTTCGGCTGTAATCAAGGATATATTGCACAAAATTAAGGGCTTCATGGTTACGAATCCCATACATAGTGATTTTGACAGTATCTTTAATTAATTGAAAAGGGTTTGAATCTGGGTCTAATAAAGGAAAATCTTGCAATGCAGTAGTTAGGCTTGGATTAATATCGACAGCCGCATAAGGTGGAACAATGTTTTGATCTACCAAATAAGATGGATACATAGGGAAAAATTGGTTCAAAGCAAGCCAAATAGGTAGGCTATTGGACACAATTACACTAGTTGTATCAAATCCTGTCATTGAATCAATGATTTGAGTAGTCATTACTGAATACAGCGCATCGCCACGATAATGGTATAAATCGGCTTGTTTGTAGAAGTTTGCCCTAGTATTAAAGGCAAATCGCATCCCTTGATAAGTTGCTATATATTGAAACTGAGGGTTAATTAAGTTGAAATCGGCTATTTCTACCAAAGAAGTAAAAGTAGTGTGGTTAAACACAGTTTGACGATCTTCCAACATTTGAACATCACTACTAAAATGGAATGAGCCACTAGCTACTAATTGTCTTGCAGGTACGCCTTCAGGGTAATTGTTATAAAGTAATTTGTTGTATTGCGATGCGTTATAAAGGGCAGAATCAGTCAAAAGACTAGCATTTACCCAAAATACGTATCCGTCTAAAGGCAAAACCAATTTAACATAGAGCGTAAAGGTTACTTGTTCATTACCCGAAAGCGTTTCTACGCCTTGCGCTAATCCAGACCCTAATTGCGGTTTTGCTGTTGCGGCTTCTACGGCTGATGCCATTATTTAATCTCCGCTTTTAAAGAAGCTTCAAATACGCCAGAATACATAAATGATGGGCGCGCAACAGCTTCGCGTTTTTGGTTACGTTTAGTAAATGCTGTGCCTGTACCTTTTAAACCCTTAACTTGACGTTTAGCTGTAAACCCTTTATCAAATCTAAAACTCTTACCATCTCTAGCGGCTTGAGTAGGGATACCTTGTTCTCCGTATGTGGAGGCAATGTTTTCTACTTCGCGCTGGGTAATAAAGTCGTGCATTTTGTCGGTAATTTCTTCGGAACTTACGGCGAATACACTTGCTATATCAACCGATTCACCTTTTAGCATCATTTCTAAGCCAATTGCGGCATCTTTAGCTATTAATTCGGATATTTCTTTTTCACGGAAGTTATAAAACATTGTAAATATGCCGTAGCGTTTTTCCAAGTCCATACCTACTTCATAAGTGGATTTTGGAGGGTCACCATAAGGTTCTGGAACATCTATTACGCCTAGACCTAATTTTAAACTCATTAAGTTAGCCCCCAAAGAGTGCCAAGTTGTTGCATATAGGATAGCGCTACGCGCCCGTAAGGGTCTTTAATGCGCTGGAGGTCTAAGAGGCTCAAGTCGCGCAATCCGTGTCCTATAGAGAGTGCTTCATGGGTGCTTACATCGCCAGCGGCATTTATGACGCCAGCTACAAAGTTATTAATGCCAAATTGATTGCGTAATGTGGTGAAATAGGTTTGACCGGAATAATCTTGCTGAAATTGCAATAATTGGCTACCGCCCCAGTTATAGACTGTTAAAGTGTAAATGTCCTTTACTGTATTAGCAAAATCAGTCGGAACAATGTCTTTAGCGATTACATAGGCATAGTTCCAGCCCGGATCATCAGGGGACATAGCAGTTGTGGGTATCCCCATAACGGCTTGCGCCCACGCGATAAATCCTGTTAAAGAAGGGGGACTTACGATTGGATCAGCCATAGAACTATCCTAGAAATATTTTTTACATTCTAAATCAAAAACTCCCCGAAGGGAGTTCTTTTATACCGACTTTCTTGGTCTACCACGACCTTTTTGTCCTTCGCCTTCATGTATGACCTCAATTCTTTGGTCAAACTTTACTTCTTGATCCGCGGCGTTCTTTTTATCTTCAGTTACTTCAAACTCAATACCGCCTTTTTGCTTAATACCCATTTCTTGGGCTTTGAGCGAAATGATCTGATCTTGAGCCGCCGCTGTAATGCTTCTAGCTTCTTGGGCGCGGTCAATATTTTCTTGATCCGATTGCCCAATACCCGCTTCAATAGCTTCTACGCTAATTGGCTTGCTAAAACGATAGCAAAGCCCACCAAAGCCTTTTTTGACGTGAGTTGCTTCCATTAAGCCGTAAGGAAGGTGCTGTTTAATAATAACGTCAGCTTCTACTTGGGTTTGAACCAAACGCATTTGCGCTCCAGCCCTGATTTTATGAGAAAAAGGTCTTTGATTCTCTGGCAACATATAAGTAAACAAAAAATCTTGCTTAGAGCAGTTTGCAATAAATAATTCCATGATATTTCCCCTAGATGGGTGGGGGATTGATGATGCGAGGTTTTTTAGACCTCCAACCCCCCATAAAGAAAGTAACCAGCATCACTTGGTTTCTTAAAACTGTAAAAAACCACCCCGAAGGGCGGTCAAAATCCCCACGAGATTTTAATAAGCGGCAGACAAAATAGTCATACCTTCTGGACGAATACCCCATCCGCTTGTTGAGCGCATAGTATACAAAGTCGTGATTCCTCCATCAGCAAGCGGTGTAGGAATTTCAGTTGGTGCGGCTACGTCACAAAGCATTAGCGTTGTAGCTGTCTGATTTGGCGTCAAAGTAGCAAATACGTTGGTGTTGATTTGTGCATTAGCGCGTGGGATTTTCAGTTCTGGAGCAACCAAGATGATTGCATCAGTACCGCCGTAGCCTTGACCAACGAGAGTATCGTCAGCCGCGAAGGAAACATCATCGCCACCAGCCCAAGAAGCTACAGTTTCAACTAATCCAGCGGCGGTTTCTACACCAGCGCCGATACGTTGGAATTGTGTCAATGACACGATGCCGCCGTAAGAGATTTGTTGAATGAAGCGTTGTGGAGCTAGGAAAACTAAACGCAATGGTTGACCAATTTGCAGAGTGGTAGTTTTTAGGTTACCAATCATGTTCAACAAGAACTGAGCCAATTGACCAGAATCCCATGTGCTATAGCCAGTATTACCGTTGCTATCTGCGCCTAAGTTCACGCGTGTAGCGCCAGCAGTATTGAGCAAGCCTTCGCCATTGGCTGGGTTATAGCCATAGAGAAGTGCATTACGCAACTGTTGAGCGATACCTTGACGAGCCGCTAAACGGAGAGCTTCTGGTAGGGCATAACCCCAAGCACCAGTAGCCGCTTCATCGAAGTTGTCATATTGCGCGCGGGTTTGTAGACGATAAGTAGCAGTACTAATCATCGAAGGGATAACAGATGCACTAGGCAACTGGTTAGCCGTTGATTGATTAGCTGATACTTGAGTTGTCAACTGAACTTTTTTAGCATAAACATAAAGGTCAGCTTCACCGAGGCGAGGCATAGGATTCTCTGTTGCCAGAGTTGTAAAAGCGCCAGAAGCCAAGCTATATTGCATAATTAGCTCAGGCATCATGTGATGCGGATTTACTGTTACATACGAAGGTGCAAAACCTGACATGATCTAGTTCCTTTCTTAGATTTGAACTACTGCTACAGGAGCAGAAGTAGAACCACCAACAATGGTATTAGACCAGTTAGCGTTACCAGTAACAGAACTATAGCTTACGATCTTGTTACCAGATGTACTGATACGCAAGATTTTGCAAGGAACAGCAAAGTTGCTTGTAGAGGTTGTTGTTAAACGGAAATTTACTACATCCCAATAAACAGTTTCAACAATTGAAGAACCTGCCAAAGCGACTACTGAAGCATCACAAGGCAATGGAATTCGTGCGCCACTACCGAAACGATAGAAGTTTGCGCTCATGCCGGGTGAATACAAAGGAGCAGTACTTTGTGGAGTTGTAATACCTTGGAAAGCTTGGTTAAACACGGAAATACCTGTTGGAGCAATAGAAGCAGTTGCTTGGATCAGAGTAGAACCTAATGTGTCTGTACCGGGCTGTGTATCGCCAGCGTAAAAACCAGTTTGTGCTGTAGGAATTGTTTCAGCAATTGGAACGCCACCCCATAAAGGAGTAGTAGCCGAAGTTGAGAGAACACCACCAGCAAGAGCAAACTTAACTGCTGGATCGTCTTGTGCATCGCCTTGAGTAAAACCTGCGCTGTTTACGTTAAATAAGCCAGCGGCATTGGTTGTCACCATTGGTTGGAGAGAAATTTGTGCGGTCATGGCTTATCCTTAGCGCTTAAAGTTTTCAGTATTAAACTTCATAACCCGATATGCTGGGAGTTTGAAATCACCTAACCATGCTTCCATATCACCACGGAACTCTGTGATGGTACGACCAGCGCGGTCTTTTTTGTGCAATTCGATCAATTGACCTTTTGCAATTGCACCTGTGCCACGGGAAGCGGCGATAGCGTCAGCATAAACACGCTTTTCAACGACTGCAAGCATAGCTTCGTCTTTGATAGCATTGATATTTACGTTCTTCATTTCGTCACTATGGGCTTGCAAACCACGAACCATACGCTTGCGATAAGCAGTTAAGCTTTCACCAGATAATGGGCGTGAAGCAGATTTGCCAAAAGCAGAGTAAACAGAATCAGCTTTAGCTTGACAATCAGCCATTACAGCTTCATCTTCATCAGCTTTTTTAGCTTCTTCTTCATCATCATCTTTTTTGAACTCCATGTGACCCGGATGTTCAACTTCGCCTTCATCATCAGGCTTAATTTCACCTTCGTCATGCTCTTTAGGATCAGAGTGCTCTGCATCCTTCTTAGCTTTACGCATCATGAATTTCTTAGCCTTGGCTTCAGACATATCGTCATCATCCTTTTTCATGGCTTCTTCTTCTTCATCATCGTCATCCTTCTTGGCATCGTCGTCTTTCTTTGCTTTTTTATCAGCAGCAGAAACCAACGGTGGAGCAGGAAGGTTCTTTTCCATTTCATCTTGACGGGTAATTACTTGACCCAATAAAGACATAATGGCATCCAATTTATCGCCTTGGGCATCTGCCTTTGGCTCAATCTTATTTTCAGTCATTTTCAGACACCTCATTGTTAGTTAATAAAACTCCAGTAGCATCGCCACCTTTGTCCCAGACTCCTTTTGAACCCCTAGCTTTCGTTACGATTGCTATGTGATCCAGCAGAAATGGCACACCTTCTATCAAGAGTGGCTCGCCATTCTCAGTAGTAAGTGTAATGTTTCCAGCAGTATTGTCAAACACGACTGCTGGGGAAGTCGAAATCTCGCCTTCACAAATTTCAGTTATTGCTTCTTGATCGTAAATCTTGGCAATTCCCCATACTTCATCGCCCTTAATGTAAGGCAACATAACGCTACCTACAGCACGAAGTTTAAATTCTTCGGGGGTTAATACTTGCGTTTCGGGGTGATCCATAATGACCATTAGCCCATTGCAACGCTTTAAAAACTCATCATTTAAATAAAGAGAAGGGTCACGCCAAACGTGTTCGCCAATGCTGGATCGGAAGGCTAAACCTGTGCCTGTAATACGGATGGCAAATAAGCCAATATTGGCGTACATTTGCGGACTAGCCAATATGCCTTCACTAATTAATTGGGCGATATCTGTTTCCGTTTTGGCTTTTGCTACTTTAAAAGCTATTTCCATACCGGGGTGTAATGGTGTTGGTGGGGTATTAATATTGCACCAATCATAGCCAGTAGACTCGTAATTTAAAGTCACATTGCCTTTATCTACGTCACGCGCGATATAAGTACAAAACTGCCCATCATCAAATAAAACTTCTAATTTGCCTTCATACTCTAAACCTGTTTCTTCCTTGCACTCGCGCCTAGCGGCGCTTTCAAGGTCTGCATCTTTTTCGTTTTGGTGTCCGCCGGGTACTGCCCATGTTTGTGGATAGTCCCCGCCATTACCACGGCGAATTAGCAATATTTCTTCATCTTTAGTGACAAACATAATACCCGCGCAACGCCCCTGCGCGCCAGCATCGTTGGCTACAGGCTCAACGATAGAAGGTTCTTCAGGTACAGTTTCTACGGAATCTTCTTTACAATCATTTTCAGGAACTTTATCTTCCTCGTTCCCAAGCTTTACAATTATTTCGTCAGATTTTATGCCGTTAATGTGCTGGGCAATTTGGCGAAGTTTATCCCCAATATCTTTAACTTGAAGTTTTTGTAGCTCATGGCTTAAATCAATATGAGCTTCAGGAGTTAATAGCTGTGGGGCTTCATCGCCTTTTAACAACTTAACTTCCATTTCTTTTAATAGCAGTTCGTCAAGCCATTCTAAATTCTCGGCTTCGGAATCATCTTTAGTAAATTCTTTTCCTACAGCTTGAGGAACGCCACCATATCCGCCCGGCGTATGGGCGGCGGCTTGCATTAAGCGTTCTTGTGCAGGACTTGTTGCTGGCATAGGTTAAACCCTAGTAAATTTTCTCGATTTTAACGCTATTTACTTCTTTTTGGCTAAATTTCCACCTATACCCATAACGAACTTTATCTTTTCGTATTCCGACAGAAATTGCCCCTGATGTTGCTTTAGGGTGTCCATTTTGTTTTAGCCATTTTACCGCATCTAGACCGCTATTAAATTCTTTGCCTAATTCTACACAGATTACTTTTTTACATAAAGCTTTTGCTACTTTTTCGTAAGTTTCTTTTTTATACGGGCGGTTTCGTAATTTTATTCGCGTTTCTTCTGTAATTTTAATTCCCGAAGACCCTTCTCCTCCGTTAGTATAATTTGCCAAGCTATATCCCATATCTCGAAAACTCGTTATTAAAAGTTTTTCGTGGTCAAAAGCTTCTTGTTCAGTATTCCAATAAGCTAATATTTCAGCTATAAATCCGTGTTTTTTTACAATGTTATGCCAATGTTTATTACGTCCTGTTTTAGCGATTTGTCGATCTTTTCGAGATCCTTTACCTATATAGAAAATTTTGCCTGTATCGGCAGTTTGATGGGCGTATGTAAAAAAAGCCATTTTTATCAGTAGATTTTCTTAGTTTGTAAAGCCTCTTTACCTTTTGCCGTTATCATTTCATCGGGCAATTGACTAACTCGATAAAGGTACTTATAGCGACACCGACAATATACCTCTTCCCCGGGCGCGACTACATTGCTAGTATATCCATCTTTTGGCTTTACATAACCATCTTTTTGCGCCCAATTATTTTGAATTAAATAAATATTCTCATCTAACTCTTTATGATCTTCGCGATAGTTATAACCCGCTTGTTTCCAATTACTATGCCATTTTGCGGCAATTGCGCCATTATCTAACGCTACGATTTCGTTAATATTAGCAATTAACTTGTGGGTTTGGTCAATAATCACGCGCCGTTCTTTAAACGGAAGCATCCCTAATTCTTTTTTAATTTGCTTTTTTTCTTCTTTTTTATCAACTACTTTGCTTCCGCCAATAGGAATTGAAGTTGCCCATCCAGAGAAGCGGCGCAACATATTACTGATAGATTCTTCGCGGTTAAACTTGATAAGATTAACCGAAGCTAAGATGCGGCGATCCAATTCAGCGCGCATTTTTGGTGTTAATCGGGCTACAGTAAATCTTGTTACGTCTTTATTGACTAACCCGCCCTTTGTTACTAAACGATCAAAAGCGCCTTTTAAAGCACGTTCAAGCTCATTTTGGAGCTTTTGCGGCGTAACTAATGATTTTACAGCCGTTTTTCTAAGCTCTTTTACCCAATAATCGAGTCTATCTTGGCTATCGAAGCCATAAATAATAAATTCATTAATGGCGGCTGTGAGGCATTCGTAGAATGTCACAGTTAATCCTTAGATGGTGGCTCAGTAGGTGCAGTTAGCGGAGTCGGAGGCTCATAGTCCGCGATAGCATCAATATCTAGTTGCATTGTGCTTTTGAACATATCTGGCATTTCAGATAAGTTGTCTTGCGCCCATTGAATGGCAATTGCTCTATTTTCAGGATTAATGACAGGCAGAATAGTTCTTAGCATTTCGGTAATACCTTTAAGCTTAACTTCTTCTGTTTTTACTTTTTCGCTTGGGGTTTCTTCAATTAAATTTTCCCAAAGTGGACGGAAAGCGTTTTTCCACTCATAAAAAGCTTCTTCGTAAGTCTTTCCCGCGTACATTTCAGGATATTTAGCTTGAACTGCCTCATAAAACTGTTTGTTCCATGCGCGGTGCATAACAATTTTGTCAAAGAACGTAAATAAGGAGCGCATATCGTTACGCAGACTTGTAACGTACTGGGCAATTGCTTTAGAGTCCTCAGTACCTTCAGCAAACGCATTGGTAAATGCCTCATCTTTAAGCAAAATGGCTGGGGTTTCTGTCGCCGCCGCAATATTGGCTACGATATTGTCCCTAGCCGTAGTCATGGCGGTATCGGTATTGTTCAAGTCGATAGACTCAATATCCTCATCCACATCAATAGACAACACGTTACCTGTAGTGCCTTGCTGGAGCATACTGCGCTTAATCCCCGCGCCCACTTGCATTAAGCGGTTTACGATTGAGCCAGATTGCTTTTGCTTAATAACCAGTAATCCAGCCTTAAACGTCACCAAATCGTCCGTCACCATAGACTGAACAAAGGATTTTAAGGGGTATAGGGCGCGTTGGAACACAGAACGACCTGTAAATCCAAAGCCAGAAGATTGATACGCTAAATAAATTGGCGTGTTATTAAACACAATACAGCTTCTTGATGGGTGATAAGGCTGACCTGCCGCAGTAATAAACGTCTTAGGCTTTTGAAAGTCTGGCGCGTTAGGGTTCTGATTGGTGACTGTTGAGCCAGCAAGGTTTAACGGGTCAAGTTTATTAAAGTAAATATCTAAGTCAGGCAACGCCCAAGGATCAATTGGCTGATCGGTAGGGACGCCTTCAGCGCCATAGATTACGGCGGCTACGCCATAAACCCGCTTTAAAAATGTAACGTCACGGATTACATTGGTTGCTTCTAAATCGTCCCATTCATCTTGGAACGCTTTAATCAGCATATCTTTTGGATGTACATCCATCGCCAAAATGCGCGGTTTGGATAGGGCTAATACAATCGGTTTTTCAATAATCTTAGCGGCTAAAGGGTGAAACTCAAAGATCGCTTTACAAGTCTGATAGCCTACAGGACTGCCCGGCTCTATTGCTTCCGCTTGGAGAAACTCCATCAGCGGGGAGGGTAAGCCTGTATTGGATACGGTTATTTCAGACATAGATTATTCCCTAGAAATATATTTTGCATAATAACACTAGAACCCCAGTTTATTCCCACAGCCTACCGCAACTCCGTAGACATAACAATCTAATAAATCATTGGATTTTTTATTAATGTCTGGATCTCCTAGTCTAAATCCCGCCATTTCTGTAATCAAGTGATTTCGAGTTGCACCTTTGAAGGGGACTGTTTTGTAATAGGCGTGTTCGCTAATTTTGACCTTTTCATTGAAATGGTAACCTGAAATACTCATAGCGCGATCATCTTTTCCAATTTGCACGAACTTAGGTTCAATCTCACGGACGTTCCAACCCCTATTTTGACCTTGTTGCAATAGCACAATACCTGACCCTTTTCCTTCAATAAAAGTAGAAGTAATGCCATAGATAGCTTTTGTCTGCTTTGCTAATTCTTCTAGCCTTGTGAACACAGATGGAATCCAATGCTCTAACATAGCGGCGTCAATTGACACAATATCCCAATCTAAGACTGTTAACGGCTGATCGCTTTGCGAGTTAAGAGCAAAGTACACCACCGCTGTTCCATCGAAGTTTTGACCTGCTTTCATGGCAGAATCAATCACCGCATAGACAGTTTCTACTTGAGTAGGATAAGGAACAGGCAATTCATTTACTAGCAGTTTGTCTACAGCTAACAGGCTGATAGACCGCCAATCAATAAACTCAGCAAGATACTCCTGCCGGAACACAGACTCATGTTGGCGTAATCTTTCAGATTCAATTTCTGCTGGTGGCACATAAGGGTTAGCCAAACTTGGGGCATGAAACTCTTTAAATCCTAAATCGGTTTCATTACACGCCGCCCAAAAGAAATTATCAGGATCAACCCCGTTAGGCGTAGAAAAAACCCAAGTAATACCTTGGGTTGTTAGCATTGTTGGTTTAATTGACTTGTACCAAATGTCATTTTTCATTTGGGGGCTTTTGGTAAACGCCGCCTCATCAATGAGCGTTAAATCATAAGATCGCCCGCGCCCTGCTAACTCATTATCCAAAATTGTCCAAAAGTCAATCTTGCCACCACCAATTAGCTTGATGGTTGCATCATTACGATTAGCGCTTCTAATCACAGGATCAAGCGTATCCCGTAGAGCATCCCAAATTTCAGCTAATTGCTTATGCTCTGGGGCAAAGATACCTACTTGTTTTCCTGAAATTGCTGTTTTAGCGGCTAACCATGTAGCAAAGATAGATTTACCAAAACGTCTGCCCGCGCGTACTACGTTGAGTCGCGTTTGCCCTTTGTACAGATCAACTTGCCCAGCGTGTAACTTTGGTAATTTGACCCTACGAATATCAACCATCTACGCCCGGTTTTATGTGAGCTTCTGCGTTTTCTACAATGATACGGATTTCATTGGAGCTTTCACCTTCTGGTCTAGCGGGCTTCCAGCCATGCAAATGTGTCAAGGCAATATGTTGCGCTTTAGTATCCCCATTTAAGGCGTTAGTCATTAGCGCGCCACTAAGTTCTGCTTGATTTGCGGCTCTGGCAGTTAATACCATATCCGCCGCTTTTGAATCAAATTGGCATAAGCGATTAAAGTCTATAGGCATAAACCCTGAATAAAGAGCTAATGCGTCACCTGTTAGCCCGCGGTAAGCGGCATCGTAGATTTTGTCTAAATCTTCTTGCGTAGCGGTAATTTTATCGGTCTTATGGTCAACTGAATAGAATACTGGGTCTGGTGTAAAACGCGCCATAACTACTCCCCTATAGTTGATTGATAAACCGATATTAGCATAAGCCTTATAGATTGCAAGTGGCTTGTTTGACATAATATGTTAGTGTTTACTAACTTAGTTTTAATTTTTCTAAAATTTTTTTGCGTTTTGCAAAAGAACTTTTTGCGGTGTTCTGAAAGCTAAAAAGTCCGCTGATCGGGTAACTAGATATTAATGACCCCCTTTTTCTTTTTTGATAGGCAAAAAAACCCCCTATAAAAAGCATTCAGCAAACGGCTATTTTTTGACGGCTTGCGTATAACGTACGTTATGTCAAATAAGAATGGGCTAGATTGTCACCCGTTAGCCGTTAGCTAATAGCTGAATGCTTGCGGCTAAGGGCTGAAAAATTAAAGCATAGCGGGGCGCGGGTAGATTTTGCCCTTAGCATTTAGCATTTAGCATTTAGCATTAAGAATTAAGAATTAAGAATTAAGAATTAAGAATTAAGAATTAAGAATTAAGCCCTTATTCATTAGCATTTAGCATTAAGAATTAAGCCCTTATTCATTAGCATTTATCCCTAAGCTAACAGCATTTTTCCATTGTCATATTGTCCATTGTCACCGGCGGATATATTGAGCGCTACAACTACACGCCAAAATACTACTGTATATCTATACAGTATATAAAAACTTGCTTAAAACATAGCATACCTATAATGACAATCTTAACCATAAAAGCCGCTTTTAGCTTATCTTATATAGCCCTAAGCCCGCCCGCCATTTTGACAATATCGCAACAATCCCCGCAAAAAAAAAGACAATTTGACCATAAAAACTAAGGGTAAACACCTAGAAAATAATTTAGCTTTTATGCAACAAAATGCTTTACAAGTAAAAATAATTCAGCTTATAATTATTCATACGCTTAAAAACGTATGACAATTTAGACAATTAAATGATAAGGGCGGGCAAAATGGAAAAGCAAAAACTGTATAAATCTTACGCCGAAGCACAAGCCGAAGCCGATAGGATTAACCAAAAAAATGACGTATCAGCGCTTGAAATTATCGGCGCTTGCATTTTGGGCGGCGTTATAAGCGCCCTTGTTTTAACAGTTTATTTTTACGCTAAGGGGTTTTTATGAAAAAGGTATTTTCTAGCCACAATGAAGCCTCCCATATATGGGCTTCTCAATCGCAAAATGAAGGGCGCGCGGGCAATATCGAATTTGAAGGGCAAACAATCTATAGTTATGGGCGGCATTTTCCTGTTGCGCGCTTCGCGCCCGAATACGGCAATATAGTTTTATTCACTTCGCGCGGCTACTCATCATCAACGGGCAAACATAAGGGCATTATCCGCGCCGCTATTCCTGATAGCTATCAAGTAATATATTGCGACGATCCGAGCCGCCCGTCGTCGCATAATCTTGCTATATGGGCAAATAGAGCCGAGCGCTTGCGCGCTGATTTTAATAAAAATACCCGTAAGATAACACGCGGCAATTTAGCAAGTGAATTATTTGAGAATAACGCCGCCGCTTTTAGTTATTGCGAAGCTACACTAACGCCGCCGCCACAATGGATAAAAGACAACGACGCCGAAAAAGCCGCCCGCGCTTATGTAAGTGAAGCGGCAAAATTGCGCGACGCTAAGAGAGCTATTAAACAAGCCGAAAACAATAGAATTGCCGCGCTTGAAAGCGCCGAGCGGCTCGCTTTATGGCTAACCGGTGAAAGCGTAAATACTAACGGCTTTCAATTTAGCAATACGCTATTAAGAATAAAGGGCGAGCAAATAGAAACAACGCGCGGCGCGAAAATACCCGTTAGCGATGCGCTCAAAATTTACCCTTTATTAGCGCGCACAAAACGCAACGGCGGCAAACTTGAAGCCGGTTTACACAATATCAATTTGGGCGCGTATCGCTTTAATAGTTTTGACGGGGAAAATTTGATCGTCGGCTGTCACGTTATCGCATGGGATCAAATTGAAAAAATGGCGCAAGAATTAAAACTAATTGAAGGGGTTTAAAAATGAGCGATTTAAATAATTGTGACTCTTGCGGCGCGATTGAGAGGGTAACCGATCTATTTTGGGATATTGATAACCCCGAAAATGATAGCGAAGCGATAATTTTAGATGAAATGACAGCGCGCGGCTATTGTGCAATATGCGAAAAATGCGCGAATAATTTAATGGCTATATATTTGGAAAGGGCTTAAAAATGACAATCTCACAATCCGATTTTTCAAGAATGAATAATGATAGTAATGGTAATCCGCGCTATTGTATTCACTTTCTAGCGCTCAATACACCGGCGGAAAATGCCGATTATTCGGGCGATTTTATCACTAGAAAATATAATTTAGCGCTTGCAAGGGCGCGCAAATTAGGCGGGCGAAAATTTCACAATAAGCAATTTGGCGGCGGGATTATTTTCGGATCTATTTATAACCTTGCGGATTTATGCGAAGCGCTCAATTCTACAATGAAGGGGATTAAATAAAATGATAAAAATCACAAAAAAGCAATTCAATACTTTATGCCGATTATCCGATTTTGCCGATTATTATTTAGACGATCAAGAGCCGAGCGGTGAGCAATATTGGAGTGATCGGGAAGAGATAACCGAAGCGCAAGAGATTATCCGCGAGATTGAAGCCCAAAATTTAAGGGGCGAAAAATGAATATTATCCATTTAACAGAATTAGAAAAAGCCGCGCACAATAGCGGCGATATTAAGCAAGCCGCCATTTTAGGGGCTTTTTTAGAAAGCCGCGAAGCATTAGAAAAACTGACCGAATATGCCGAGCTAATAGCCGACGGCTTACGGCGCGGCGAAAATGAGCGCGAAGCATCAACGCCGCCCGAATTTATGCTAATTCAATTAGAAAATTATGAGCTAAAAGAATTCGATCAAAAAATTATGATAGCTAAGGGGTTATTAGAATGAAAAATTATGAGATTAAGTTAAAAATTGCGCTAGATGATAACGGCTATATTTTAAAAAATAATTGGATATATGATGCAATAGCCGAGCAATTAGAAAATGGCGAAATAATCGAATATTTTAAAATACGCGAAATTGAAAGCGAGAATTTAGAATGAGCGCCCTATATTTTGCGGGCGCGCAAGTTAAACGCGAGCCGCTAGAATGGCAAAAAATGGGCTTAAATTATACGGCTTCGGGTTACGGCTCAAAAATTCCTACACAATATAAGATTTTCCACGCTGAAAAATGGCGGCGGGTTTATTGCCGTATTTATTCTAATATTGGCTCGCTATACGTCATGCAAGGGCGTGAAAAAATTATAGTAAATATTGAAGCCTAAAATTATCAGCTATTAGCCCTAAGCATTAAGCGCGGGGCTAATGGCGGGTAATTTTGCCCGTTTTTAGAATAGAGGCTAAAAAATGAGCAATTCTATAAGCTATCAATTAACGGCGCGGCTTGCGAGCGTAAAAAAACAAGCTGAAAAATGGGCGGTGCATAATCCGGCGGGCGCTTACGCGGCGGCGCTTAATCATCAAGTGAAATATAAACGGCGGGGCTATATCGCGTATGATAGCGCCAATTTTTACAATAAAAGCGGCGATTTAAGCGCGTATGATCTCACGGGGTATAATGCCGCGCTAATTGAAGATATAAGCCCGCGCCGCTTTCAATATACCGGCTATTATGCCGATAGCTTTCAGCGCGAAATAGTTAAACCCTATATTGTCAAAATTAAAGCGGGGCGGCGCGGCGTTTTTATTTGCCCCGCTATTGCTTATAGTGAAAGCGATATAGCCCTAATCTACTTTTCACAAGGGCAATTTGCCCCGAATGACGGCGAAAATTTAGAAAATCAAGGGGCTATATATGATGCCGCCCGCCGCGCTGATAGCATAGCCGAGCGCGAAGCCGAGCAAGGGCGCGAAGCCGACGCGCAATTTCAAGCCGAGCAAATTCGCGATGATTTAGCCGAGCAAATTAGCGAAGCCCGCAAAATGGCGCGCGCTCTCATTGTGGCTATTAAAGCGCAACGGCGGGCGGGCATTGATTTAGCGGGCGCAATTTGCGACGCGTTAACCGATAAATTGCGCGAATATCGCGCCGAAATTATCAGCGCCCGCGAGCGCCGCGAAGCGCTAAAAGAGGATTTTTGGTTAAGTGTAGAAGGGCGCTATTAAGTAAACAATTAAACAATGCCGCCTTATGGCGGCTTTTTCTTTTCTCTCAATAGCTTAGGGGCGGCGGCGCATTGCCGCGCCCTTAGCGGGCTATTGTCGCAAGTATTGAGCGCTCTAAAGGGGCGCGGATTATTTGCGAGAATATCGCCCGCGCTATTTAATGCCGTATTTTGCGGGCGCTCTATTGGCGCGGCTTAATGCCGCCCTAATATTGCGCCCTTTTCTATTGGCAAACCGGCGGCGGGGCTATTCTAGCGCCCGCGCAAATGCGACCGCGCTCGCTCATTAAAAAATTGCGTATAAATAGCATTAGAAAAATGCCGTAAGCCCTTGATTTATAAGGGTTTTCCGAATGAAAAAAGTATTATGTAAAACAAGAAAAACGGCTAAATGAGAACAATTCTCAGTTAAATTCGTGTTTTTGACTTAAAAAATGTTTCACATGAAACAAAAAGGCGGGGCTACTCGCTACGTCTGCCTTTGCATTTCAGCTAACTGGTCAGCATCCGCTTTTGCCCCTAAGAGGAATATTATTTTGGGGTATGCCCGCCACCCTGTTTGCCGTTTTCTCTGGCGGCGCGTACTTTAGCTTCTGAGTTAGATTTACCGCCTTTTGATCCCATTGCTTTACCAGCCGAAGATAAGTTGGTGTATTTAATTGCGCCTGAATCGTTTTTGATTGGTTTGTTCATATTTAACTCCATAAAATATTCAGCCCAAGCGTTTGGGGGTGTATTCTAGCCCAAGCGTTTCGGTCTACCACCTAGTTTACCATTGAGTTTACTGCTGATGCGCTTTGCTTCTGAAGATATTAAGCCGCCTTTACGCCCGCGTTCTTGTTGATTTACCAATTGTTTTTCATGTTCTTGTGCTGTCCATTTAAAGCCTGTGCGCCCTGCCCCACCTTTGGTTAAATTGATGATAGGGTGTTTCATATCTTTAAAGCAAGCTATTAGCAATTGCTCATGGCTTTCAGCTTCTTCTTTAGTGTTCCAATTAGCTACAGCTTCAGCAAACCATTCTTTATTTTCAATAGCGGCGTACCAATGAGGTTGGTGGAGGCGTTGTTTGCTAGTCATGCGTGATTTATTTTTGCTCATACCGACATAAAACACTTGCCCCGTATCTTGATAACGATGGATATAGGTATAAAACATCATGCGCTCCGCTTCATGTCTAACACCACAGCTTTTGGCTCAGGTGGTAGCTCAATCATACGCCGTAATTCAGATTTACTAAAGCTACGCACCGCATCTGGTGACGCAAACACCCGCTTCTTATTGCTAGTATCTGCCGCGCCCAGCCTACCACAATCAATCCAACCTGCTTCTTTAAGCGCATGAAGCAAAGCGCTTTGGGGTACTTTATTACGCCCCATGCCCATCAAATCAGCAATACGATCACAGATAGGATGCAAGGGGCTACCAATCGCACCGCGCGCAAAGTCACCTGTACGAGATTTAATCATTTCAACAATGGTGGACTCTAGGCTACTCATGCCTGACTCTAAAAGATTCATCTTAAATTCAGTCATTTCGGGGGCAGAGCCGGGGTTGAATTTAGATACATCACGGGCGTAAAGCCAACTAGCAATATGTTCAAAGTTCCCTGCCCTATACCAGTTGTATAGCTCAAGACCTGAGCCTACCCTAATCTTTTCCATCGCTTGCGCTTCAGAACTAATGCAGAACCAGCGCCGATCTTGGGAAGATAAAGAGATAGGAATCTGCTCATTGGAAAAAGCCAATACGAATAGCCTGTTAGCCATTTTGTATGGATCTTTGCCTTTACGATTAATGTCCAGCATATCTGGCGGGGCGGCAATGATAGGCTTTAGCTTGTTAGCTAATGCTCTACGGGTAGCTGAATCTGGTTCTTTTAATTCATTGAGAATCAATATCTCTGACTCTAAATGGTAAGTGAACTGGGACTGAAGTTTATCACTATCAACTACGCAAAGATTCTTGGAATCTGCACCACAGACTGACCATACAAAAGGCATCCACATTAAATCCTTGCCGCAACCCTCATCGCCAACGTGCAGAACGGCATGATTGATCTTAATCTTTGGGTTTTGGAGTTTGAACGCCATAATATCCCAAAGGTGATCGAGTTCCTTTTGGTTTGGTACAAGCGTATGGCAATGGTTAAGCCAAAGGCTAATATTGCCACCCTTTGAACGGATAACAGGGCGAGCATTAACCCACCGATTACCATGCAATTCACCCATGCTAGACACTAAGGCGCTATCACCGGCGGCGTAGGTTAAACCTCTCAAAGCAACAGCATTGTGAGCTACGCGATTCTCATCATAGCAATTAGCCGCTTCAAGCTTGCGCCCATTATGGATAGACTTGCAAGAGATATGGCGATAAAGCGCATTGAAAGTGCCACGGGAAATATCGTTACGCGCAAGCAAATCGAAGTAAGAATCATCGGACTGAACATAGGCGAATCTGTCATACCAATCTTCCTTTTCTAGCCTACCCAACTCTTTACGCTCGATCTCGGCAAGCTGATCTTCGGGCGTAACTGTGAATAGATTAAAAGGCTCAATCTTTTTGAGCGCTATTGAAAGCGCGCTAGATAATAGTTCAGACCGCACACCGGGTTCATGTCTAGGCGCGCCGTTATCAGCCGCCCAAGATAGAAATGCTTTAGAACCGAAGTCTTGGCAATGCTCATGCCAACAGCAGTAAGCTCGATTGAGAGGGTGATAGCGCCCCATTGGATTGCCATCGCTATGCTCGGCGGAGTTCGGGCAAACTACCCCATACCAACCAGATTGATTACCTTCTTCAAGAATGAGATTGTTATCGTCAAGCCATTGAAGTATGTCGTCGTCCCCATCATCTATTAAAGAGATAGGGCGAACAAAAGCAGTATCGGCTTGCTCAGGGTTTACCCCTAAAGCTTTACAGATTTGGTCAAGATTAAACTCACGATCCACATGGAACTCTAAAAGTTTTGCTTCAAAGAAATTTTTACCTTCTTTTAAGTTAACAGAACCGGGTACTCTGACATTACGCACCGCATTAGTAGCGCCGCCATCGGTATAGCCCGCCGCGGCAATCGCTTTAATAGCGGCGGTGAATTCACCCTTAGTAGGCTGGTGATCGAAGTCAAAAACATAGCCCCATTGTTGATTACCCGGCGATGTTTCCAGCTTCCAAGTTGGCTCTAATGGTGGCACTTTAGATTTAGTGCCAATATCATCTAACATCAGAAATAAAGTGTGTTCACAATTGGCATTAGAAGCCGACATTTTGCCGTCTTTAAAACGATTGATAATAAAACTGCCAGTATTAACGTAATGAGAACCATTAGGCTTGTAGCGTTCAGGCAACATCGGAATCCAAGTATATTTTGGTGTCCCGTCGCCATGCAAAGCGTGTTCACCATTGGACATGACAGGTTTTTGCTTAACCACCAAAAGAGTTTCACCCTCAGCAGGTAGTTTTGCTAAAAAGTCAATGAATTCGTTTGGTGATATAATTTTTTCAGCCATTATCTTGTCCTCTAGCTTGATTATTGGTTAGAAAGCCTAAACCTTTTTACGAGGGTTTAGGCTTTTGGTTTATTAGTTTACTACTTTTCAGACGTGTTTCCATGAGTGTTTATACCAAACGCCGTGAATTGTATGGACAGATACGCCAAACTGTTTTGCTAGATTAGGAGCGGACATATTCTTTTTTCGTATCTCTATAACTGCATTGCGATTTAATATTCTGCCTTCTTTATTCATTCTACGCTCATCATTTACATTTTCAGCGGGTGTACCATATCTTAAATTTGAATAATGGTTATTGCATTTATTCCCATCCCAATGTAGAACGTGTAACCCAATAGGACATTCACCTAAAAAAGCCCTAGCTACTAAGCGATGTACCCCAATTTGAGGACGCGCTGTTCCGTTTGTTAACGTAACACAGACATAACCATTATTTTTAGTAACTAAAGCCAAATTTTTACCTTTTCGCAAAGCCGTTTTACCGCCTTTTGCGCCGACTTTCATGTCTTTAGATCGAACATCCCCAAATTCGCTTACTTCATATCGATCCCACTCAGGAATAGTTTTCCATTTCATTTGCCGTACCTTTGCATTATTTTTATTTCAACATCTAAGGGCAACTCTTTCCCCCAAACAGGTGCAGCGCACATAATTTCATTTAATCTATTTTTTACTTGCTCCGCATCATTTATGTCACATTCTACCACTATTTCATCGTGACAATGCAATATTACATCTAATTTTTCTTCGTTGCAAAATCGTAAAGAATTACGCAATATGTCATTAGCAACAGCCTGAGTAATATTTTCGCAAGCCAACCCTTTCCAGAGTCTAGCTCTAGCCCATTCAGTATCGAGGGCGGCGGGTTTCCACGCGGCTTTAGCGTAAGTTACCCCCTCCTGATCTAGTCTGGCATAGGGATAGCATAGCACTCTGCCGCTGGGTAAAGCATACCAAAGGTGCAAGCCATCAAATAAATACGTTACGCGCCCAGCACTAAACTCATGCCCTATGTTTCGCATGGCTCTGGTGTACGCCGTTTCTAGTTCTTGCCAATATTGAACAGCCCATTGATTAGCTCTACGCCAAGCATCAACAGTCTTACGAGCATCAGACTCAGGAAGAATAACGCCGTAGTTGCGACCCATAGCCGCAAAAGCCCCAATGCCGCCACCATAGCCGCAAGCAAGAATAGCAACTTTCCCTAGCTGTCTACGATCAGGCGTAACTTCAGCCTCATCGCAACGAAAAATCCCTGCGGCTTCGCGGATATAAATGTCTTTCCCTGCTCTAAATACATCAAGTACTTCTTCAGCTTGCGGTTTGTTAGATAACCAAGGATTGCAACGGGCTTCAATACCTGCCCAATCTGCTACGACTAGGTATTTACCCTTAGCAGGAATAATTGCAGGGCGTAACATTCCTTTAAGTACATCGGTTACGCGTTTACCATGTTGCGGCACAATATCGCTACCCTTTACCATATCGTTACGCACTTGCTCAGGATGTTTGGCGCATTTGCGGGTGAAATTGTGAACTTGTAGCCCCATGCTAGACGCCCTACCTGTAGCGCTACCACCATTAAACATAAACGCGCCTCGGACTCTGTGATCTTCTTCATCAGCTAAGTTCACCATGCGTTGGAACTTAGCTACTGAGGATGCCCATAAATCATCAGCACATTGAATTACATCCGCAACATGAGGTGGCACTTGATCGGGATTCTCATCAGCAAAGATAAGTAAAGAGTTACGCACATTCTTATCAATGGAATACTTTTTACGTCCTTCTTTATATGACTCCATTAGCTTTAAAGCTTCATCACCTACTCTGGATTGCACCCACTCGCGCATCTTGGGCGAGCGTACTGAGGTGATCTCACCTTCAGTAATCTCTACTACCAGCTTTTGAACTTCAAGGATTTCTTCTTCGGAATAGAGCATCGCGGCTTGTGCAAGTGGCACATCCACCAATACGCCTCGATCATTAATGCGCTCATTAACCCAATAGTCGAGTTGTTCCTCGCTAGATAGCGGGCGCATCGCCCCGCTAATATTCCGCATAACCCTGACGTCTTGTTCGCAGTATTCGACCATTTCTTTCATAAGTATGGGATCGTCATTGAACTTGCCGTCAGGTTGCGGAATACATAAAGCTCTTACTAATTGTGAACCTCTAAAATCTTTTCGCATAGACGCCCCTGCGAAACGCCCTACATCTTCAAGAGAGCCGGGCGCGCAATTAGCCCTAGCCTGAGTAGCGGTGCAATAGAATTGCTCTAAATCAAAATTGATTTGCAATACATACCAAAAGATCAGCCGTTCAAAGGCGGCATTGTGAGCATAGATCATTCCCTTGTGATTGCGTACTGCATCAGGAAAGGGTTGGTCAGGAGTCCACGTTACAACATCAGCATCACCAAACGCATAAGACATACACAACACTTCGGTTGAACTATCTTGCGCGTAGTTATACACGCCACGCGTTAACAGATTGCAACGGGACTTTGTTTCAAAATCGCACCACAAAATACTCATTTGTTTCCCCACCTAGTGTTGCGACCTTTATTTAAAGCATTAACTCTTTCAACAGTCATCCAAGTTCCATGAGATACCGCATCTAAAATATTTTCAGTCCTAGTTCCCCATTTAAGATTTTCTAACCTGTTATCGGCTGGATTTCCGTTTAAATGACGACATTCATGGCGTTTAGGCGCACCCCCAACAAAAGTTGATAGAACTAACGTGTGAACACAAATTGAATTTCCTCTTCCAAAAGCCACAGATAAATGACCGCTGGACATACGACCCGGTTTAAGAAGTTTGCCTTCTTTATTTTTTACAAAAGATTTTACGTTACCAAAACTACTAACTTGATATTTACCTTCATACCCTGGCACATCTTTCCAAATTTCTTTCATACAAACTCCAAGCAAAAAGCCCTAAACTGCAATCTCGTCCTTTGGATCGGACGTTGGCGGACTCGATAGGTTCGAGCAGATTGCAGATTAGGGCTTACCTATATTGCGCCGCCAAGCACATAGCTCATTATATCACTTACCCTGTTGATGTTTACGCCCAGACCCTTTTTTGGTACTAGATCCGTTCTTGGTATGGTGAATCTTTGCACTCTTAGCCCCAAGCCCGGGGAATATATTTCTAATGTTTACCTGCGCGGCTTTAACCATCTCCATTTTTACTTGAGCTATTGCTTTACGAGCATCAGGAGATAAAACTATTTGATCTTTGTGATTCATATTATTCCTCTAGTAAATTAGGTGGGGTCAGTAAGTCTTTTTAGTCTTTCCACTTCGTGTAATCAAGCTGAATAGTGTCGAACTAACCCCATATTACTTAAACTGCTCTACGGCGGCGCGTTGGCGCTACTGCTTCTACTTCGTCAACCATTGGTGGCTCATCAAGCTCCAACTCAGGTGCTTTAGCTTCTTCAGCGTTCATATCTAACCAATCAGTTACAGTAAAGATAGGTGTATAGATACGACCATAAGATTTATGGGAATAGTGTTCTGATCCCAAGCTCACAATAGCTACAGGCTTAGTAGGGTCTGCATCAATTTGAGTCGCAATTAAAGCGCCTAAAGTTTGAACGGCACGTTTACCACCAACAGAAGTTGTAGTAAAGCGCGCTTCTAGCCCTTCCTCTTCACCTGATATACATTTTATAGATAAGCCGACTTGTGTTTCCCAACCGCGTTTAGCTCCGGCTGGGGCTACATCTAGCTCAGGCAATGGTTGGCTAATGCCTACCATTTTTTCACCTAAAGGCTCACCATCACCCCATGCAATAAAACCATGAATAAAGCTGAAAGGATTAACCGCCCATTGCGAGCCATCTTCTACTTCGGTTTGATCTGCGCCAAACACCCAATGACCGGTTTTGTCCATTTTGATAATGACACTACCGACTTCGGCAAGTTTAGGAAGGTTTGATTTAAGCGCATTAGCTAAATCTTTTACTGCTGGGAGTCCTGCTGATTTAAAAGTTGTCAAGTTTGACATGATATTTCCTTAGTTTAGTTTATTAAGGGCGGCGGTAAGTTGCCTCCCGATGTTTAAAACCGCTGGGCGCGGATCATTCTCTGCTACCAACGTACTACCACTACTTACAGCGACTACTAAATCATCTAATACTGCTTTATTACTTTTACCAAGCAATTTTTCTGCTTGTGCTGGTGAAATTAATTCAGGTGGTTTATAAGGCTGTACACCTAGAGTTGTAAGTGCTGTAAGCGCTACATTATCATTTTCCCATTGACGTATTGCTCTCTTAGCTACTAACTTATAACCCGGCACATTAACATCAGCTTCAAGCATTTGATGAGCTAACTCGCGTAAATCTTTTACCCATTCTTCTAACATATCTGCCTGAGATAAATAGGTTGCAATCTGCGATGGATTTAAATCTTTTAACGCTAATTGTGTAGCCCGATCTACTGCGCCTGTCATTAAAGGGCAAATAGGCTTGGCGGCACACCAACGACAATGATCGCCTGAAGCCATCATTGCATCAGCGCGTGTGGAATCTTTGACAGCGGCTACAAGATCACGTTCAAATTGTTCTAACCGCGCTACAGTTGTTGTCCAACGGCGGATTTCAGGAGGTTGAATAATGATAATTTCTACTTCTTCTATATCCTCAAAAATCCATTTGGCTTTTTCTGTGTGCATAGCCGCACGACCATAAAACATACCTTGATCGTTTTCTTCTGCTTCAACAATTACGCCTGATCCAAACTTCCAATCAAGCACAATCGCTTTTTTAGGTAGTTTTCCTAATACATCGGCAGAACCAAAAGCGCCCGGCAAATGGTTACCAAAATCAATCTCCGTTTCAACCATGAATTCCATTTCACCATCAGGATCAACTTCACTTAAAAGTTTTAACGCAGGGTAAATTTTGGCGTCTAAGAGTGCTTGTGTAAGAGTATGCTTTTTGTACTTCATTCCAAGTAAAGATTCAGGCGTAACGCCTTTATCTAAAATCTCAGCAATAGCGTTATGACATAACGTACCTTCATCAGCATATTTGGAAGAAGGTTTTGGTGGCATCTTTGCTACAAGAGCGACTGATGCGGGGCAATTGATAACACGTTTAGCGGTTGATCCGCCTACGATACTTGAGTGCTTTGCCATGTGTGTCCTTTTAAATTAGATTACCTTTAGAACTTCCAGTATACACAATAAAATTGATAGCGCAACAGATTTTATGATATATTTACAACATGACAAGAAAAACAAAAGCATTAAAAGAACATGAAATTGAAAATTACTTTATCTGGCAGGTGGAAATAATGGGCGGTAGAACCTTTAAGTTTAAGACAACTACGCAACGTGGGGTAGCAGATCGTATTGCTTGCTTACCCAATGGCGAAACGTGGTTTGTGGAATTGAAGCGTCCTAAAGGTGGGGTTGTATCCCCTATGCAAGAATTATTTGCAGAATCAATGGTTGCGTTAAAGCAACAATATGTGTTGCTAAACACAGCCGAAGCCATTAATGAATGGGCGGCAGGTATAAAGCTATGAAACTACGCGATTATCAAGAACAATCAGTTGACTTCCTATACGAGCGCGATAGGGCGATGATCCTTGCTTCCGTTGGCGCAGGTAAGACGGCTATTGCCCTTACAGCTATGCAAGCCCTATATAACGACCATCATGTCAATCGCTGGCTTGTTCTTGCGCCTAAACGGGTTTGCACCGATGTATGGGCGCAAGAGTTGGCTAAGTGGACTCCCAAGATGAAGATGGCAATAGCGGTAGGAACGCCTAAACAACGTCAAGAAGCCTTCAAATCCAAAGCGCAGATCGTTGTAACCAATTACGACAATATCCAAACCTTGCCCGATTTAGCAGGGTTTGATGGCATCGTATTTGATGAATTAACCAAACTCAAAAATCCTTCTGGTACTAGGTATAAACACCTACTTAAAGTAATTGATCGTTTTAAGTTTCGCTGGGGATTAACAGGCTCTTTTACGTCTAATGGTTTAGAAGATGTGTTTGGTCAATGCAAAGTAATAGACCAAACCCTATTGGGTAGGAGCAAAGGCGCGTTCCTACAGCAGTACTTTGTGTGTGTCAATCGTGACTTTGGCGATTGGCAACCTCGGCTGGGCGCATTAGAAGCCGTGATGCAGAAGATTCGCCCAGCCACCTTCTTATTAGAGTCAGCCGAATATAAAGATAAGCTCCCACCCTTGCACACAATAGAGATACGTTGCAATTTGCCAGACCGCGAACCATACGAAAAAATGAAAAGGGACTTTGTTTACCAATTTCCAGAAGCACAGATCATCGCGGCTAATTCGGCTGTAGTAACTCAGAAGCTACAACAGATGGCATCAGGCTTTTGTTATCACACAGAACGAACACCCTCTAGTACCGCAGGGCAGTTTGATTCAGTTAAAACACCTGTATGGTTCTCAGATCACCGATTTGAGTCACTAGACGATCTTTTATCAGAGAATCAACACGCTAATACGTTGCTTGTTTACAACTACAAAGAAGAACTAGAAGAACTCAAACGCCGTTACCCTCATGCCCAGACAATCAATGACTATAAGGCTATCGAGCGTTGGAATGAAGGCAAGATTGAGTTGCTATTGATTCACCCCAAGTCCGCTGGGCATGGCTTAAATCTTCAGCATGGTGGTAGCAAGATGGTGTTTGTATCTTTGCCTTGGAGCTTAGAATTGTTTGAGCAAACCATAGGCAGATTGCATAGAGGGGGGCAAAAGCACGATGTTTGGTGCTATATCCTATTAACAAATAAAACGATTGATGAACGTATCTGGGCGGCTTTAGCGGATAAAAGGGCTATTTCAGACATTGCAATTGAAGAACTTAAATAAATTTGTTGCACTACAAATAAATCTGTTACACTAAAATCCTTGAAAGGAATTAAAAATGAATTGGATTAAACAAATCCCTAAGACTAGCGACTATAGCTGGAGAACTTTGACTAATATTTTGTCAAGCCTTAATGAAGAACAAGTATTGGAATTGCTTAAATCAGAGAAAAAAAATGAAAAGCGTTGGTCTATTTTGCAACGTCTACATCAGCGATACAACACTTTGCGCGTAGCAAGAGAACGCGTAGAGTTATTTGCGGTCACTAAAAAATGAACGAAGTTGAAAAGATGCTGATTGATGGCACAACGGCATATATGACACCAGAAGTAATTGTCATATTTAAAGTAGAACCCAGTTATGACGCGATAGCTAAAGCGCGGGATATATTGGATAGCGTTACAGATACCTTAATTTTGCAGGATTTAAACCTAGAGGAGAAATCAAATGAAACATGAACATATCTGGACAGCAAGCGGGACTGACATTGAAGAACGCTGGATCAAACAGTACGGATGGGTTCGCCCATCTGAACAGCCTGAGTATCAGGCAAAGTACAAGTATTATCAAGAGCTTCCTTTGCGGAAGTTAGACGATGTAGCAAAAGCCCAGTACGAAAGTGTTTTAAAAAGGGCAAAAGTAGTACGCATTAAATGAACGATATAGCCATGCTATTTGCTTTTTTGGTAATAGCTGGCTTTATATTAATTATTATTTTATATATTAGAGGATAAATAAAATGAATGACCTTTCACATGACATTAAACACGCAAGACAATTACTCAGCCACATAGAAATACTGGATAATAACGCTCATATCAATGGCTATAAACCAATTTATGATGCAGTTCAAGAGCTACAAATTTGTATTCAACTATTACTTATAAAGACAGCAGATTACGCATGACTACTTTTACTACCAGCGACAGAGAAGAAGCTGAAAAAGAACTGTATAAAACCCCTATTGTCCCTTGTGGAGTAGGGGAGCTTCCTCAAATGGCGGTAAAAATACTTGAAGCGGATGAACCAATCCCTTTTTTTGGATGGCTTAAAGATAATGAAAAATGAACCAGTAGTGTGGACTGCTTGCTTGGATTGTGGCAAAAGGGTTACAGAGGATTCTATTCATACTTGCTCGCCACAGTTAAAGACACTAACAGATGAGGAGAGATTCTGTGATTGATTTAATAATTTATGGTGTATTGGTAACGCTTTATTTAGCTGTCTTAATTTATTTTGGTGGAATTATCATTCAAAAAGATATGGTTAATCGGAGAAGAAAATGATTATATTTCATGACAAAGATGGAAACAGGCTCGCAATGACCGAGGCAGAGGCTCTTGCGCTAGGCTACACATATGAACATATATGGAAAAGAGTAAACCCTAATCGGACTTCTCTGAACGTAAATGAACTGATTGAATTTCAAGGAGATAAAGCCTCTGAAGCTAGGGCTAATGGTTTTTCTGGCGAAAGATTTATGCAGACAGCCACCATGCTCCGCCAGCTACAAGCTGAGATAAAAAGATTAGAAGAACAACTAAGCATAGCCTATGAAGAAAATGACAATTATTGGATTGAAAAGGGAAAAGAGAAATGATTAACTTTTTGTATTTTATTGCGGGTCATGCGCTTGCAGTATGGTTATTTTGCGCTGGAATTTATGGAGTTATGAAATGACTAATGAACCAATAGCATGGATTCTTAAAACAGGTCATGGCACAAAGATTGTAGAGAAGAAGCCTTATTGTGAAGTTGATTATTGGAAACCACTTTACACACAGCCAACAAAGACACTAAAAACAGATGAGGAAATATTAAAAGAAGCTAGAGAATCAGCCGACTATTGGATGAACCATTTTGACCGACACAGCAAAGCAGACATGGAAATCTTGTATCGCCATGTAGCAGACAAATTTAGAGCAATACTAAGAAAGGCTTAACGCCATTGATGCTTTTTAATAACTTGCTCCGATTCATAATCGGTATGGCAAAAGGCATTACAAAATAGCCCTTTAACAATATTATCATTGCAATATAAACAACGCCCAGTAAAAGAATGATTTTTGGGTTTAGAGCGAGCAATTTGAATAGCTAAATCCCGATCCCGTTCTTCATTGTCTGAAGCCATATCGTAAATATCGGTCATACCAGCCCATCAAATAATTTTTCTTCAGCTTGTCTACGCTTAAGTAGTCCAGCCATGTGACGACCAGCCGCCATATCCCATTTTTCAAATTCTAATGCCGCACCTTTCATATCGCCAGCATTAATTTTTTTTAATAGGGTAGAACCAGCAAAGTTCCCTGCTCCAACATTAAAAACAAAGTCTACAAGGGCATCAAATTCATCTTGAGTTATGTCTGTATGTATTTTATTAGCTACTGTCATTTCTGATTTTTGAACATCTTGCATTAATAATTCTTCAGCTTGTTCTTGAGTTATGGTCATATTGGGATGAACATCAGAACCAGTATGCCCATAACCAACAGTCCAAGGGCTACCACCAGTTCCCGGATCAGGATAAGAAGTAAGTCTGCATCCTTCAAAACTTTCTGTAAGATGAAGCCCATTTTTAGAATAAATCATTTAGCTACCGCATCATATTGAGCATAGCAAGCTTCTAATCCAGTTCTTATTTGGTCTGCTCTGGAAGCTTCCCTAATAAGAAATTCTGCATCCTCGGCAGAAAGGGCTGTCCCAGTTCCATTTTGTCCATTACTGGAGCTTTGGCTACGATTGGGTCTGTTCCGCAAGCTGATAAGAGCATCAGCAAGCTGGGAATTAATACTAGCAATTTGAGCATCTTTAGATTTCCTTATTTTGTCAGTATCTTCTTGGCTTTGAACTTCTTTATCATGCACAGCTTTAGCTTGAGCTACTTTATAAGCATCCAATTTATAAGATTCATATTTTCCATAACCAATGCCACCCATTGCTAAAACAGCAAGACCAATCATTAAATAACTATTTATAGATAAAGGAAACATTACTCAATAGGCTTGGAAGTCACAAAGCGCAATATAGCAACAATAACGCCAATCCCAATAAGGATAAAGCCATAATATTTTGGATCAATACTATTTTGCACATAGGATAGGTTATCAAATAAAGCACCAAATATAACAAGAAGCAAGGAAAACCACATAGTCCTTGATTTGTGCATTGCTTTCATTTTTTTTTCAAAATAGGCTTTTTGATAGTTTTTTTAACTGCTACTGGTTTTTTAGCAGTTTTAGCCACTACTTTTTTGGCTATTGGTTTTTTTTTAACAGGAAAAACTGGAATAATAGCTGGTTCAGGTTTTTTACGAAGTAAAGCACAAATAGTTTTAAACATTATTTATCTGCCTTTTTATCCAATTTGTCCTCTATTTTGTCTAATTTTGCAAAAATAGCAATAGCAATTTTGTCAAAATCTGATTTAGACATATAGTTTCCAGCTATAAGAATCTCAATAGTGTTTACTTTTTCTACCAAAACCTTATCTGCCGATTGTAAATCTTTAACTGCATCCCAAATAACTTTTAGAACCCATCCGCCCAAAGCACCACATAAAGCTAACGCATAATTAAAAAGTGTTTGGTCGAACATAAAAAGCCTTTTTATAAATAATTTTTAACAATCTCTGGCTTTACAAAGCTACTAGGATTATGTTCTGTTGCTTCCCACCAAAGAAACTGATTTTTTGATAGATTATCACGATTTTCAAGTAAATTGGTGTTTTCTGGGTGTCCAAATATCAATGGGTCTGATACTGACCAAAGAACAATACCCGATTTTTCTTCATCCCAAGCTAAATGCTGGAAAAAGCTGTCTACGCCAATCCAGATTCGACATTCTTGGATTAACTTTCTAAGTTCTGGAATTGGTAAATTTTTACGAAAATCAGGTACTAACTGTTCTTCGCCTTCTACGCCTATTTGAATAATAGGCTCATTAATCATGGAGATTAATTGTTTCCAATAAGGGTAGTTTTTAGGGTTAGTTTTGCCATTTCTTAATGGTTTAGCAAAAGGGTGAATGATTATCATAAATAAAGCTTTCTGTAGGCATTTTCTAAGCTATCAGTCCACTTCCATTGATCCATCTTGCCATAGATATTCCATTGATCTATGTTACCAAAAAGGTGCTGTGCTTCAGCTATAGAACGACAAGGGATTATTTCAGGATAGCAACCAAAGACAACTGGATTTTTGATAGAACCCAATATGGAATTAAATACAATATGATCCCCAAGTCCAGAATTGAGAACAACAACAGTATTGTCATCAAAACTGAGTGTGTTTCTAAATATTTGTTCGTCATGGTCGTACATCTCCTTCTTTGTTTCAGCACGAATACCCCCTTGAGGGTTTTTCATGTGCCAAGAAACAGCATTAGGTACAACCAATACTTTATATCCTTTTTGGTGTAAACCATAGGTAAATAGCGTTTCTTCCCTGTGCGCTACCCTAGAAAGCCCTGTATTAAAGTCATAGACCCCTGCCCGATATAAAAAAGAACAATGTAAATGCTCTACTTCCCTAATGCCATCAATAAAATTCCATTGAATATTAGGCTCAGAATCAATGTCTTTAATTAACCCAGTAGATTTAGATGTATTTTGTAATGGTGGAGTAAGTATTGCACCACCTACAGCCCCAACATTAGGGAACTGTGTAGCATGGCTATACAGGCTTTGCAAGACTGTGGCTTCAGGAACGCAATCATCATCTACACGCCAAACCCAATCAAAATCCATCCGATTAGCCATTTGATGAATGTGATGTTGTCCTTTTTTTTCAGCAAATAACCACTCCCATTCAATACCTTTAATAGCCATTATTTGAAAGAAATGCTGATAAATCATTTCTTTTCGCATATCTTGGGGTTCATCATTGTCGTCAAAAATAACAATTTTGTTAGGTAGCCAAGTTTGATTAATAACAGCTTCTAAAACTAAAGGAAGCGTTGTGTGATAACGCCCCCTAGTTGCTATTGAGCATAGTATTTTAGGCATTATCCCACCTACAAATCATTAAGTTACTTGGGTTTTCAGGTGTGATTTCTTGTGGCATATCTGATATTTGTCCTACATGATTAATATATGCAAATTTAAAACCTTGAAAATGGCTTTCATTTAAACCATGTAGTCTGTGATGTTCACCCCAAAAGCCTTTTGGTTCATTGTAGGGAACAGAAATTAAAAGTTTTTTGCAATGTTTTTTAAGTTTTTCTACTATCTCTAAACCATTGTCTAGGTGTTCTATTACCTCAAAAGCTATAATTGTTTGATATTGATCAAATTCAAAAGTATTTATATCTGCATGATAAAAATCAGCATTTAACCAATTTTGCTCTTTAGCTACATCAATAATAGTTTGATCGTAATCTAAACCTATGTATTGACCACTTAAAAATTGACTTCCATATCCAGTAGAACAACCAATTTCTAAAGTAATGTAACCTTTTTTATTTTTTTCAGCCCATTCATATCTGGTAGTTTCTCTAGGGAATACTGGATCGCCTTTAAGGAATACGGCTCTTTCATAATTGTTAGAAAGCAAATATCTATAGTGTTCTGGGTTATATTTTTTAGCCAATTTTAATTCATTCTTATAAAACTTTTGTTTCCAATCTTGCACCAAACTGTTGTCATGGACTGTTCCTTCAGCTACATGATATATAGGAAAATCGCCTTTAAAGCCAACATCTACAAGGCTAAAACCATTTTGATCTGCTCTAAAGCAAAAGTCTATATCCTCACATCCACCAGTTTCAAAACTCTCATCTAATAAACCAATGGTATCAAACACTTTTCTATCAATCATTGTGCAAAAGAAAACACCAAACTTTTGATTTGTAATTTTAGAATGTAGGGTTAATACTGAAGATATGTCAGCATGAAAATCATCAAGTCTAGTTAACCATTGATTTTTTGGTTGCTCTAACAACAAAGTGTCATTGTTAAGCAATACTATTTTATTTGTTTTAGCGGCTTTAATACCGACATTAGTGGCTTTGGCAAAGCCTAGAGGTTCATCATTCCACCACCATTGCATATTAGGAATAGCAGTTTTTAAATATTGTAAATACGCTTTAGTGTTATCAGTACAGCCATTAGCAGAAATGACCAACTCTATGTCAGTCATTTCTGTGTATTTTATTATTGAATCAATACAAGGTTTTAAATATTTCTCACAATGATTGTAAGTCGGTATTACTACCGAATATTTTGGGGATTGCATCACTAATCCTTAAAGTTTATTTAAAATTATTGTACCGCAGTTGGCTCTACTGTTTCTGCTGGAACAATTGCTTCTAAAGATTGCTTTAAAAGGGTGATAAAAGCATTTTTTCCCACATTAAGCTGATCCAAATTAAATTGGCTAGAGCTAATTTTTCTGTCTAAATCTACACAATGATTAAATAAAGCCTGTTGCTCTGTGGTTAAATCTTCAAATTGATACTCTACATTGTCGATAGTAATGGGTGTTTTTTTGTTTTCCATTATGTTTCTCCTAGTTAATATTTAAATAATTGATAGCTATTCCAGCCTACCACTTCCGCTATGACTTCTTTTAGGAGTAAAACTAATTCGTCTTTGTTGATGGATTCTATAAGTCACTTATGCTGGTGGGATTACATCAATTATAGGTGCAATAGTATCAACTACAGGCTCAACTACAGGCTCAACTACTGGAGGAGCAGTCCAAGGCAATGGAGGATTAACAACTGCTGGTGTGTACTGAGCCGTAATCCACGCACTAATCTTGTCGGAATACTCCGCCCATGTCCATGCTGGTGTATAGGTCTGAATCCATCCCATGACTTGTTCTTCGGTGAGTTGGTCGTATGGCGTGGCGGCTTTGGGGTCGCTTGTTGGGATGTCTGTGGAACCCTGCATAGCAGTCTCGTATTTTTCGTCTTTTCCAAGGTAGTTCCAATAAACCCTAAATACATATAGGGGTACTGCTTCGTAAAGAGGATAAGCCTCCATTGAGGTGATTGTTGTTGTGAATTCGATTGTCATTGTTTTTCCTTTAAAATTAACCTACGACCCATGCCGTGCCTGAACTGTAGACTGGTACTGGTACTGCTCCACTTCCTGCTACTGTTGATCCCCATGTAGGACTCAAAGCATCCGTTACAAATGCTCTTGCTCCTACTCCGCTTGTTGATGCAGAAGGTAGAGTAGCTACTGTGTAGTTAGTAGATTTAGTAACACCATAGGTCTGAGTTAGTATAGTGTTTGTATTACCAATGACAGTAGTGTTAGAGCCTAGTCCTACTGCTTGGTAGCCAATCACCATCTCGTTGGTGTTATTGTTGGCAGAGCCTACTGTCTGAATACCAATGTAAGTATTATTAGTTCCTGTGGTATTAGCGTTAGTAAATGGAGTTTGCCCACGACCAGCAGAAAATCCAAGAGCCGTATTATTTGCTCCTGTATTAGCAAAAAGACTTTGATAGCCTATTGCAGTTATAAAAGACGATGTTGCATTTGAATAGCCAGCAGAAGAACCATAAAAACTGTTTGCTGCTCCAGATGTATTGGAATATCCAGCTAAGTACCCAGAAAATGTACTATTTCCGCCAGAGGAATTTAAATATCCAGCTTGATAACCATTAAAAGTATTGTAATTTCCTGTTGTATTTGAATAGCCAGCTTGATAGCCGTTGAAAGACAAAGAATTACCAACACTATTACTATACCCAGCCTGATAACCCACCGCCACATTGCCTGTACCTGATTGCAAAGTAGCTACTGGCACACTAAAGCCACTACCAGTACCACCAATAGAGGCGGCTGGTGCTGTTAGAACAGTCGTAGTGTCTTTAAAGCCAACACCATTAGATGTTAGTGTGACTGTTGTTACTACTCCACCAGCGACTACGATTGTTGCCGTAGGGTAAGTGATTGCAGAGGAACCCGAAGATAGTGTCATTACTACACCAGCGTATGTACCATTGGTGTAACCTGTACCGCCTGTTACTGCGCCTAGTGTGGCAACGTTGGTTGTGTTGTTTTGTAAGGCTTGGTGTCCAAATGCAACTAAATTACTAGCAATAGTATTATTATTTAAAGATTGTGCGCCAAATGCGGTTGTATTATTTGCTAA
>Ga0208255_100003_pt1 | contig 54935 bp, 71 predicted proteins | sample CryBogCBH06Jun08_FD_184600 | JGI IMG/M metagenome (GOLD analysis project Ga0208255, IMG submission 184600) | Freshwater microbial communities from Crystal Bog, Wisconsin, USA - CBH06Jun08 (SPAdes) | ecosystem: Environmental > Aquatic > Freshwater > Lake | place: Crystal Bog, Wisconsin, USA... | reverse complement strand
TTGTAAAGCTGAAGAAGATGCTTTTTATGAAAACCAATCTGACGCAAACAGAATTGCCGCTTTATGCAAACGTGATGAGTTTAATAGGATGATGCTACGCCAGCAACAAGCTGAAATAGAAAGCATGAAAGAACAGATTAAAGAAAAAGATGTTTGTTTGAAAATACTAATGCAAAGGTTAGATGATGGAAACTAATGAACCAGTAGCGTGGATGGTAGAAGATGATGAGGATATTAGCTTCATTATGAATGGCAAAGGGTTAGCCAAACCTGATGTTTCATGGAAAAGCGTTATTCCACTCTACACCCATTCAGCAAAGACACTACTTTGTGCTTGTGGAGAACCTTCAGCACTCAATACTGTGCATAGAAAAGATAGCCCATGCTTTTTAAAAGAAGAACTTACTGATGAAGAAATAGAACAAGAAGCTACTGTTCATCAATATGTTGATTGGTTTGACAGCACAAGTTTTGCTAGAGCAATACTAAGAAAGGCACAAGAGAAATGAATGATTTTGGAAAAGCAATACCAAAAGGTGAAGGGCAATCTGTTAAGTTTGATATAGCAGATATGAATGTTACATTTCCAGTTAAGCCTGAATTTCAAAACCCTGACACCACCTATGTAGAACGCAGAGTGCCAGTTGGATTAGAGGACGAAGCACATGAATTGCTTGATAACTGGTTGAAATCTAAGGGGTTTGACCCCGATGAAATTTAAGAAAGGCACAAGAGAAATGAACCTTAAAGATATGCAGACCGACTTAGAAGTTGTGGCGGTGCAAGAAACTAGACTTGATTGGCATCCATCTTGTATTTATCCAGCTACCTACACAAAGCATGGATGGAAAAACGCAAAGACTGGTGAAGTTAAATGGGAAACAGTAACGATTGAACCAATGGGAAAGGCACAAGAGAAATGACAATGAGAATATCTTGCGGTAAATGCGATGCTCTTCTTGATGTTTTTGATGTCAAGCCACATAAATGCAAGCCAAAAGTAAAGTTGGTAAATGAGCTTACAGTTAAAGAATTACAGGCTTTATTAAAAAAGGCACAAGAGAAATGAAAGTAGGTTATAATTGTTTCTCAATAATCCAATAAAGGAAATAGCATGAATGTCATTCTATCTTTACGCGGTACGTCAGGCTCAGGTAAGACCACTGTTGCCCGTAAATTTCTGACGGATTACCCTGCAAAGATTCTGCCTGACTATCAAGCCTAAAAAGCATTGGGGATATGAAGTTGACCTCTCAAGTGAAGGGCTGAGCCAACCTCTATATGTGATAGGATCATACGAAAATACTTGTGGAGGTACAGATGGTATCAGTACTCAAGAAGAAATTGCAGATAGAGCCTTGGCTGCTTATCCTAGGGGTCATGTTCTGCTTGAAGGTTTACTCCTCTCAAAAGTGGGTCCAGGAGCAATCACAACACAGATGCTCAAGCCCACTGGTGCATACGTTGCGGCAATCCTCGATACCCCATTGGCAGTATGTTTACAGAGAGTGCAAACTCGCAGGGATAGCAGGGGAGAAGATAAACCCTTTAATCCAAAGAACACGATAAGTGCGCATAAGTCTACGTATGATGCGTGTATGAACTTACATAAAGCGGGGGGAGTAAAGATCATAACGATTGACCATACCAATGCTTTTGATGAGACATTAAACATACTTAAGAAAGCTGAAAATGGAACTCTTTGATACTTTGATTTACTTCGCTAATGAGCGGGAACAGGTACGCTTAAATAAAGAGGCGAACTTTGGCTTATTGACAATGGATCCTATTATAAACAAATATCGGTTCTGCAATATTCGTAGGCGCGATGACCGCGTTACAAAGTGGTTACTCAAGAACTATTATACCAACAACGTCGGGGATGTATGGTTTAAGGCTTTAATTGCTAGATTGATAAATTGGCCACCAACCCTACAGTACCTAATGGACAAAAAACTAATTGTCAATCGGGTAGAGGAATTTGATGGTGATGAATTTATAAAGCAATTGGATATTCTACGTTTAAAAGGGGAGAAGATGTATAGTTCAGCTTACGTAGTCTACCCAACCAACGTAGTCGGTGCCACAAAAGCTGCAAATCTTACTTCTTACATCATTAACCCAACTGTATTCTTTGCAAATGATATACGTAAAGCAATCAGCAATGACTCAATAGAAGAAGTGACTACTGTACTATCACAATCGTTCGGTATAAAAACATTCCTAGCTGGTCAAGTCTCAGCAGATTTGACTTACATAATGGGTCAACTGATGAACGCTAAGGATCTATGCACGTGGGCACCAATCGGTCCAGGAAGTAAGCGCGGTTTAAATAGATTGCATAATCGCACTTTAACAAAGAATTTAACTCAGGAACAATTCAATTCTGAGTTGATAGAAGTGCGAGGTAAACTAATTAACAGCAATTCAAAGTTGGCAGATTTAACCCTGCATGATTGTCAAAATATCATGTGCGAGTATGATAAATATATTAGAGTAGATAAAGGTGAAGGTAAACCACGGCAGTTATATAAAACAACACAGGAGTTCTAATAATGGAGATATGTTCCATAAACGTCAATGAATTATTCACGGACACACTCTGGCGCTTTAAAGTAGCTGGCAAATTGGTAGAGACTCGCAATGGCAAAGCTTATAGGATTAATGAGCCTGTATTAACAATTATTCAAGAGCCTACTGAACGCGTACTGTTTTTTCAGGAGCGCGATGCCAATCCTATTTTTCATCTTATGGAGAGTATCTGGATGCTAGCTGGTCGGGATGATGTATTGTTTCTAAAACAATTTAATTCTACTATAGGTCAATTCTCAGATGATGGAGTACGCTTTAATGCTGCTTATGGGTATAGAATGCGTAAGCATTTTGGATTTGACCAATTGAATGAGGTGATCAAGCATCTAAAAGAAGATCCTAACTCTCGTCAAGCGGTCATTCAACTTTGGGATTCAAGTGATTTCAATAAGAGTACTAAGGATAAAGCCTGTAATACTCAGTTAATCTTTGCTATCAATGATGGTCGTTTAGACATAACTATCAATAATAGGAGTAATGATTTCTGGTGGGGGGCATGTGGTGCAAATCCTGTTCACTTCTCTGTAATTCAAGAGTTTGTTGCTGTTGCACTTGAACTACCTGTCGGTCGGTATTATTCAATTTCAAATAATCTTCATCTTTATACTGAGTTATATAACGCGATGCCGTATATGGAGAACCCTCCAATTGCTGAGAATTTTGATCATTACTCAAGTGGGGTGGTACAACCTAGAAAGCTGTATGAGGGGTCATCTGAATTGTTCCTGCATGAGTGTGAGGAGTTCTGCAAAGATCCATTCAGTAATCAGGGATATATAAACGAATTCTTCACATATGTGGCTCATCCGATGGCGATGGTATCGCATGAGCGTAAGTATAAAATTAGTGACGGCAGAGCATGGGCAGACAAGATCATCGCTTCAGATTGGAAATTAGCAACGCATCTTTATATTGCAAACAGGGAGAAGAAAAATGTCAGCAAATGACAAGCAGGTGGGCGGTAGACATTATAAGGTAAATGGTGAGCAACATTGGGATAGAATCTATCGCTTATACGGTAGGGGCTACTTTGTCGGATGCGCTACTAAGTACCTAGAACGATATCATGAAAAGAATGGTCTAGAAGATTTAAACAAGTCTATTCATTTTATTGAGAAGTTAATTGAATTGGAGTACCCCACTTCTCTTGATGATTGTTCAGGTGAGCCAACTTCACGTTACATAAATCAAGACTAATGAGTACAATTGTTTTCGATATAGAACTTGCCCCTAATCTGTTTTTATTGATGGGTAAGATTCTTGAGAGCCAAACATATTTTGAGATCTGGGGGCAGGAGGAAGATGCTCGCATTCAACTCAAAGATCTATTCAAGTCTAAGAATACATTCATTAGCTTTAATGGTATGAGATTTGATATGCCTATCGTAAGTTACTTTATGGCGGGTAATTCAATCCTTGATTGTAAAAAGTTAGGCGATAAGATAATTGGTGATAATTTGATGGCTTGGGATGCTGAACGTCAATTTGGGTTTAAGATGCCTTTGATAGATCATATTGACTTAATAGAAGTCGCGCCTAGTTTTGTAAGCCTAAAGACATATGGTGCTCGTATGAACATGCCTACCCTTCAAGATTTACCTTTTCATCATTCTGCTATGATTGATCCAGCCGATCATAAGATGATTGCAGAGTATTGTAAGAATGACTTAGACACTACAGAAGAGCTTTACAATCGCCTGCAGGGGCAACTCCAGCTTAGAGTTGAGATTAGCAAGGAATACGGGTTTGATGCACGATCTAAATCTGACTCTCAAGTAGCTGAACAGATGTTCATCAAAAAGTTAGGGTTAAAGCGCGGTAATGTGCAGATTCCTAAATCAGTTCGATACATTACTCCCAGCTTTATCAATTTCAAAAATGAAGGCTTAAAGCAGCTGGTAAAACGGATGTCTGAGCACGTGTACGAGGTAAAGGCTACAAGTGGTCACGTGGTACTGCCTGACTTCTTGAAGGACGACCTCGTTAAGATAAACAGTGGTATCTACCAAATGGGTGTAGGTGGTTTACACTCGCAACATGATAGAAAGGTTTGCTATGTCACGGATGACACCTACCAGATTGTGGATTATGACGTATCTAGTTATTACCCCTCTATTTTGCTTAATTGTAATCTTGTTCCCGCTAATACTGGTAGCAGATTTATTGAGGAGTATCGTAAAGTCTTTGAGAGGCGGTTAGAGGGTAAACGTCAAAAGAACATGGTAATTGCAGATTCATTGCGGATTGCATTGAATGGTACATTCGGTAAAACTGCTAGTAAGTATTCTGTCTTGTATTCACCTGATGTCATGCTTAACATTGTCCTCACTGGGCAGTTAACTCTATTGAGCCTTATTGAAACTTTAGAAGATAACGGAGTTCAGGTTGTTTCTGCCAATACTGACGGCATAATGCTTAAACATAAAAGAAATGAAGTCACAAAGGTTCATGAGATCATAGCTCAATTTAGTAAATCAACAGGTTTTAGCTTTGAGTCAACTCCGTATAGAGTAGTAGCTCTTAAAGACGTTAATAATTACTTTGCAGTAAAGCAAGACCGCTCTGTAAAAATTAAAGGTATCTATAGTGAAATCAATCTCAGTAAGAACCCAACCGCACCTATAGTGTCTAAAGCAGTTGCCAATTGGTTGGCATACGGAACTGAGTTTAAAGAAACAGTTATGAACTCAGCATTAACGAACTTCATTAGCGTAAGAGGAGTAACAGGTGGTGGAGTGCAAGGGGATAAATACCTCGGTAGAACAGTTAGATGGTATCAAACAAAAGAAAAGTTACCTCCAATTACTTATGCAACAAACGGCAATAAAGTAGCAAAGACTGATGGAGCACGAGAGTGTATGGTATTACCTAAAAATATACCAACTGATTTGAACTATGACTGGTATTTTTCAGCTATAATGAAAACAATAAACGACATTGGCGCTACGCGCTTTTTATAATTGAAATAAAGACGGAAAGGAAAAAATGAATGATGAAATAGAACCTAGTGTCGTATGGGTAGTAGATAACTCCCAAGGTAAGACTATTAAAGATGCTGCTCGTTTTGGAGAAATTGAGCACGTATTTACTAATACGATTTATGATGATCCTGTGGCACATGCACGGGAAGCTCTAAAGGATTTTCAAGAAGGTGATTATCTCTGCATGATTGGGGATCCTAAGTTGTCGGCAGTGTGCGTTGGAGTATTAGCGCAAAATAGTCCTGGCCATGAGATTAAGTTGTTGCAGTTTGACAGCCGAACCTTTCAGTACTTTGCAGTTTATTTAAACTTTTAATAAAGGAAATAATATGAGTTTTATGGATGCCTTGATAAAAGGTAAGCAGGAACTTCCCCCTCGTATATGTATTTATGGGAATCATGGTATTGGAAAGAGTACGATTGCATCTCAATTTCCATCTCCAATTTTCATCAATACAGAAGATGGGTTAGATTCATTGGATGTAGTATCATTCCCCAGAGCTTCTGAAGTAAATAACGTCGTTGATAACATCAAGACTCTTCTAAAAGAAGATCATAAGTTTAAAACCCTCGTTATCGACTCGGTAGATTGGCTTGTTGAGCCTTTAATATCTAAAGATATTGAAGCCTCGTACGATGCTAAAGATCTAGGGTATGGTAAAAATCAGGTTTACGTAGCTGAGGCTTTCCGTGAGATTCTTCAGGGATTAGATGCTTTACGTCGTAAGCGTGGTATGAACATTGTTCTACTTGCACATGCTAACGTAGTGCGTTATGAGAATCCACTAACTGAGCCATATGATCGCTTTACACCTAAGTTACCTAACAGATGCAACGCTTTGTTACAGGAATGGTGTGACGTTATTGCATATGCTGGTTTTAAAGTGATTGTCAAAAAAGCTGATGTAGGTTTTAACAACACTGTAAATCGTGGAGTTACAACTGGTGAACGTCTTTTACATGTAACAGAAAGTCCAGCGTATATTGCAAAGAATCGTTATGCATGTCCTGACTCTTTTGAGATGACCATTGAGGAAATCTCTAAAAATATCCCTGTAATATCTTAATAACCTAAAGGAGCATTAAATGTCTAAATTCGGATTTGATTTAAATGACTACGTAGTAGAAGATCGCAATTTTGAACCTTTACCAAAAGGTGACTATGAATTAAAATGTACCGAGGCTGAAGAGAAAACAACAAAGAAAGGTGGTCAAATGATCGCTGCTACTTTTGAAGTGGTCTCTGGCAAAGCTGCGGGTCGTAAGATCTGGAACAATTTTAATATTCATAATGATTCAGAAAAGGCTCAAAAGATTGGTCGTGAGCAGGTTTCAGCTTGGGCACGCGCATGCGGTAAGCCAAATGCTAACTCTGTTGATGAATTGCTTGAGCGCCAATTCACAGCAGTCCTTGATATTGAAAAAGGTACTGAGGGTTATTCTGATAAAAACCGCATCATTGGTTATGCTTCAAAAGGAGATATAGCTCCAAAAGTAGCTCCAAAGAAAGATGCTATTGTTGATTTAGAAGAAGATATCCCAAAGAATACACCTAAAGAAGGTAAGAAAAAGAATCCTTGGGATTAACGGCTTATGGGGTTACCCTGACACTATTCAGCTCAAGTACTCTAAGACGAACGACTAAAAAGACTGAGTAACCCCACCAACTATGGGGCAAAAGCGGATGCATTAAAGTGTTAATCACGGATAACACTGGAGTGTGCAGCGAGTAGCCCCACCTAAATAAAGGAAATAGCATGGCAATAAAGAAACCAGCACCAATTATGATCCCCGCACAGGAGGATGAAATGGTGTCTGCAGTGTATACCGCTATAAAAGAGAGTAAAGCTGAGACAATGCGGTTGTCTAGGTTAGGTGCATCTAGCATTGGTGAAGAATGTATTCGTAAAATATGGATGAGTTGGCGTGGATATGATAATTTTGAATTTGACGGCAGAATGCTTCGTCTATTTGAAACAGGACACCTGCAAGAGACTAGAATAATAGCTGATTTGAGGCTTGCAGGCTTTACAGTGCATGATATTGATTCAAATGATAATCAATTTACTTTCACTGATGACACTGGACATTTTGTAGTAAAAATAGATGGGGTTATAAAGGGTGTACCTGGAGCTGAAAATACACCTCATGTTCTTGAGGCAAAGACTCATAATGATAATTCTTTTAAAGATTTAGAAAAGAAAGGTGTTGCCTTATCCAAGCCAATGCATTATTATCAAGTTCAAGCGGGTATGCTATTCAGTGGCATAGAACGAGGGCTTTATATTGCCCTAAATAAGAACGATGAGCGATACTACGTTAGACGTATCAAGCCAGACATCCACATTCAAAATGAAATTTTAAAACGTATTAAGGTTCTACTAGCAGCTGAACTGCGTCCCGCAGGTATTGGTGAAAATATTGAGGTATTTCCTTGTAGATGGTGTGATTTTAAAGAAGTCTGTTATAATCAAAAAGAGCCATTGATGAATTGCCGCACATGCGAATATTCTAAACCTATTGAAGACGGTAAATGGTATTGTGAACAGCATGATTCAGAATTAACTTTAAATGCACAGCTATTAGGTTGTGTGAACCATTTACAAAGAGGAAAATAATGAGTGATTTTTATTTAGGTATTGATCCAGGAATCAGCGGAGCATTTTCAGTATTAGATAAAGGTGGGGCAATTGTGCAGGTATTTGACATGCCCACTCTTTCTTATACTTCTGGTAAATCAATAAAACAGAGAGTAAATCCTCAAAGTATTGTGGCTGAATTAAGGCTCTTTAAGACTCAATCAATAGAAGGTATTATTGAACAAGTAAATGCAATGCCAGGACAGGGTGTTACAAGTATGTTTTCATTCGGTCGTTCTCTAGGTATTTTAGAGGGGGTTTTAGCAGGGGTAGATATGCCCTACAAGCTTGTAACCCCAGCAGTGTGGAAAAAGATTATGGGAGTGAATTCAAGTAAAGATGGTGCACGGGAGATGGCTATGAGAACTTGGCCATCTAAATCTGATCTATTTAAACGTAAAAAGGATGATGGTCGTGCTGAATCAGCATTGTTAGCATTATATTTATTGAAGACAAGTAAATGATAACAAGAGAGCTAATACCGCGTAGGAGTAAAAGCCCTATGGAAGTTCGTAGAAGGCAGTCTCGCTCTGCTATTCAATCTCGGTTTAGCTTTCTTAGATTAACACTAAAAATGGGTCGGTATAAACCGCATAGATGGTGGGAACATAAACATCCAACTTATAGAAAATGGGAGAGTAGAAACGATGGCAACTAAAAAACCAGAACCTGCAAAAGCAATTGAAAAAGTAGAAACTAAAACACCTAAATTGGTAGAAGTTAAAAAAGTAATAACAGCTAAAGAAATAGAAGATCTAATCATGATGGGCAAAGATGCCCCAATGACAGATCAAATTTACGGTATAATTACACCAGCTTCAAAAGATCCAACTGATATATTACCTGAACCTAAGGATGATTTTCAAGGAGTATTTGATCCGCTACAGCGTTTTATAAACATGTATCAGCCTAGTGAGTTTGTAACCCGCCAAAACTTTAGAAAACATTTGCTTCAGATTCTAGAGGATTGGCATGAACAATTCAGCCCTAAAAAGGAAACTAAAGATGAATGAACATATATGGACAGCAAGCGGTACTAATATTGAAGAACGCTGGATTAAGCAATATGGATGGGTTCGCCCATCAGAGCTACCCGCATATCAAGCTAAATACAAGTATTATCAAGAACTACCTCTGCGTAAATTGGATGATAAAGCAAAGATAGAATATGAAACAATACTCCGTAGAGCTAAGGTAGTTCGTATAGGTTAGCTTATTTTTCAGTAATTAGTTTATAGGCTTCATAGGCTAAAGGTGGGGCAGATAGTACAGCCCCAGCAGCTTTTGCATAAGGATGCGGATAGAGCATTAATCCCCCACCCACGCCACCCATAACATCCATAGCGCCTTCTAACTTGTTGCCCTTATTCCAGTTTTCAACACCTTGCATGGTTTGATAACCACCTAAACCACCTGCAACAGTATTGATTATTGGAAGTTTACCTACAAATTTACCCGCTTGTTTAGCGATGTTAGTAGCCTCAGGAGCGAGTTCTTCTGCAGCTCTTGCAGCTTGTGTAGCTCTCTCATTTACACTATTGAAAGCTCGCTGTGCCATTGCGACAGGTTTAGAAATTGAACTTCTTAATTTCTCTAATTCATATTGAGCTTTAGCAGCATTCTCAACAGCCTTGGCATGTCTTGCTTCTGCAGATGCTAAAGCCTCTTTAGCTGATTGTTGAGCAGGAGTCAAATAATTAGTATCAACAGTATTAGGTACCAATATACCTTGACCCTGTCGGTTTGTAAGATTAGTTAGATTAAACTTTTCAGCTACGCTCGGTGGTAAATCACGAGCCTGATTACCTAGAATTGCAGCCCCTCTTACATCAGCTACAGCGGGAGTACCTGCTAGGTTAATCTTATCACCCCACTTTGCACCAGCGGTATCAACTGGAATCTCTTTACCTAAAGAACTACTAGGCATAATATCATTATGTAAAGCTTGAGCCTCTAATTTGGCTTTCAATGCATTTTCTAATTCAGCTTGAGCATTCAAATGCGAAGCAAACGCAGTGTCAACAGTCCCCGCATGTGCTGTTTTTAAATTTTCTAACTCATTTAACGCTCTATCTGCAGATTCATTTAATACTGTAGAGCGAATATTAGCAGTTTTAAATCTACCTGAAGTATTAGGCTCATTAGGTAATGCTGTAACACCTGTTTTACCTAAAGCTGTACCGAGTGCAGCGCCAGTAGCTCCAGCACTCCAAGGACCAAATGCAGGGGCACTTTCTACAGTTACTGAAGATTTAGGTTCTTCTGCATTGAGAGCGTAAGCCTCAGGGAACATATCCTTGAGTCTAGCTTGTGCTTCTTCATCAGAGATGATTGGATTATCCGCCATAATTTAGCCCCTGAAGTAAGTTTTTATGCATAATATTAAATTCATCTACAGCATTTCTATAGTCAGTAGATCTGAAAAAGTCACGAGTAGGAAGTTTTGGATTGTTATGCATCCAATCATCCATCTTATCTGAAACTATACCATTATATTTATTAACAAGACTCATCTTTGTGGCCATGTTCATAATATACTTAGAAGGATCCTCAGGGTTAAATCCAGGCTTAGCCATAAGCACTGCATCAGCATTACTAATTTGAGGACCATAAATGCTTTTACCAGCCTTCATGACCATTTGATTTTGTTCATATATCAACTGAGAGATTTGACGAGCAACGGCTTGTTTTTCAAGGGGTAAAGTTTTTTGGATTGCAGAGTTCACATCAGCACTAATAGCCCCCCAAGGAGTACTAACTCCATTTTGAACTAAAGCTCCAACTACTGAGAATATACCATTTTTATTCATCAGATCCATAACATCTCTGTTTTTAGCAACGAGTGAGCTTAATTGACCCAGTTGATTACTATTATAACTAACTGATTTGTAATTGCCTAAAGCATTGATTTCATCAGCTTGGATTTGGGGCTGTTTACTACGTTCTTCTCTAGCTTTTTGAGTTACAGCTATATCAGCTTTACGCTCTTCTCCGACTCTTTCTTTCCACATCACATATGTTTCTCCTGGTAGTCTAGCAGAAGTGTTAGTAGTAGAAGTTTCCGTAGGCTTAGCAAATAAAGAGTTGGCATCAATAGGGTTACCAGTTTTATCCAGAACTCCAAACTCAACATGTGCGCCTGTAGATTTACCCGTAGAACCGACAGTACCTACAGTTTGTCCAGGAGTTAGAGCATCACCCTCTTTGACATTAATATCATTCAAATGAGCATAATAAGAGCTAGTACCATTAGCATGTTGAACTAATACTCGGTTACCATATCCATCAGGTGATTTCTCAATTTTTGAAACTGTACCAGGAATCACTGCTTCAACAGGTGAATTAGCTGCAGCAGCAAAATCAATGCCGTTATGAAATTCAGTCTTTGTCTGGTCAAATGGGTTTTTACGTTCTCCAAATGGACTTGAGATTGTTCCATTAGCAACAGGTGGTTTAAACGTAGGTAAAACAGGAACTGCCGTATTACCTTGAATCTCAAAATTAGGATTATATTCAGCACCGAACTTTGACGAGTGATCTCAGCATTAGATGCCTCTGCACCTGCCTTAGTAGAATTATTAGCCATTTCCACCATGTTCTTAACCATCTCACCACGAGCTGGAGATAGAGAAGCTACTAATGGGTAGATTTGCTGTAACTTAGAGGTTTGGCTCGAATTAAGATTACCATTACTTAAAGCATTCGGTACTTCAGTAGGTTCAACTCCCAGGGTAGAACTCAATAAATTTAAAGCCTTAGCATCATTCTGCATAGTATATTTTTGACCAGAAATCTGAGCACGCATCATAGCGAGGCTAGGAGCAAGTTCTTTCTCACGTTCAATGTCTTTACCTACAGCTTCTGCTGCATTACCAGCTGATTCACCAAATGAGCCTGAACGAGTAGGTTTTAGAAAACCTGCTGCTACGTTAAAGTAGTTTGTACCGCCTCTGTTCTCTAGAGAATCAGCGACTTTAGTTAATGCATCAAGATATTCCTGTTGGGCAGTTGGGTCTGTACCAATTCCCGCTGGAGCTGTGGGTAATGCCCCTAATGTAGCTGCCATGATTAACCTCCTCCCCAATTCGTACCGCTATAATCAATTGCACCAGTGTCAGTTGTTGGGTATGACGGCTCAATTACAGGAGCTGGATTACCACTGTCTGTTGCTCCAATATATGGTTGACCACTCGCATCAAAGTTCTGAACAGTCCCATCCGCAGCTTTAATAGACTGACTACCATCATTATTGACTGTTATAGTTCCTCCATCGCTCAATGGATAAGAGCCAGGAACTGCATTTCCACTAGAATCCATAGTTATACCTGAACCAGATGCACCGCCTAATGATCCAATATAATTTTTAGCTGCATTTACCATGCTACCTAAAGCTCCAGAAGTTGCAGGTTGACCACCAGTAGCAGGTGAACCAAACAATGTTTGACCTAGACCAGTTCCAGCTAATGTAGCACCAACACCTGCAATCTGAGATAGTGGAGAGTTGTTGTAAGCTCCAGGAATTGGACCAGTATAGCTTGAACTTGTAGCTGTAGGTATTGTAGCGCCTTTAAGTAGATTGGACTCAGATGCTAATTGAGACATTGGGAACAATTCAGCATTCTGACCAATAGTCTGTTTTTGAGCACCGAGTGTGGCAAGAGCGTTAGTATCACCTAATCCAAGATTCTGAGTGGTAGTTGCTAAATTACCAAGACTATTAGCAGCAGCTATCTTATTGGCTTGGTCTTGTTGCAAGGCTGTTTGTTGTTGTTGAGTGATACCGAGGTCAGCATTAGCCATCACTTGACCTAAAGCTGCAGCACCGCGACTTGAACCAAATTGACCTGAACCTACAATACCAGCTGTGGTTTGAGGAGCTAAATTGGCAGCAATATTAGAATGCCCATAATTACCAATAGCATCAGCTAGACTAGTACCACCAACGCTAGAAGCTAGATTAGTAGCATTGGTAAGCGCAGGTTGGTAATTACCCACATTACCTTGAACATTACCGAAGGCTTGATTCTGCAAATCAGTAGCACCAACATACTGAGCATTCTTTGCAGCTGCACCGCCTTGCTGGGCTATTTGATTTAAATAATCAGTATAGAACTGCGGAGTAGCCGTAGCTTGCATTTGAGTGGTGGTAATATTCGGTAGAGCTGTACCTTGCGTCATACCTCCAGCTCCAGGAGCAGAACCTGCAGTGACACCTAGATTCGGAGCTATTGCTCCTGTTGATGGTGTTACTGGCGTCATTGAAAGTGGGTTTGTATTAGCCATATTTGCTTTTCCTGAATTTACTAGTGAAGATAAACCACCTGTGCCTGTTCCACCTGAAATATTCCCTGATGGTGCAGTTGGCGCAGAGTAATTAGACGGTAAAGTATATCCAGCGCTGTTGTTAGCCGCATATTGTTGAATATCAGGTTGCCATCCAAGCATATCGGCAAATGAACCTGTATAGTTTGATTGCCAATTAGATGGTAATTGTGCTGAATTAGATGAAGAATCCCCAGTAGCCGTTAAATTTTGACCCATATTTGGAGCCATTACTCCAGTAGTATTTGGTGTTGCGGTAGCTAGTGCACCCATTATGCTTTACCTTTCATGTATTCTAAAGGAGATTTAGCTTTAGGGGGAATTTCTTTTGCTGAAGCAGATCTCTTATGTTTTCTAATTTCTTCACGCATCTTATCTAGGACTTTAGATCCAGCATCGCTTGAACCATTACCCAGAGAAGCCACAGTATCAGCATCAAAAACATACTCACCATTAGCCAGCATAGCAGGTATATCATCAGATTGCCCATCGCCTTTGCCTTTCACATAATGTCCAGTTTTTCCTGTTACAAATTCAGGAACATGCGCTCCATATTCCAGACTATGAATTCCACCACCGTCTTTTCGCCCATTAATAAAATGCGTTGCTGCTAAAGATCTGCGATATCCGCCTGTAGGATTACCGTATGCAGCTTGTTCCGCTGCAGATTCTTTTACTTGCGGTACTCCAAGCATCTGTTGAGCATATTCAAATGAAGGTGAACCCCCATATGCCATTTTTACAATACCACCTTCTTTCATAGTAACTGGACTGGATATTAATGAATCTAATATTCTAGGATCTACGTTAGCTAGTTGTGGGTAGAGTTGCTTAATATGTTCAAGTTGAGCAGTGTTATCTTGACTAGACGGAACAGCATTTGAAGTTAAAACTCCAGGGGTTAATTGAGCAGGTAAACCTGAAGCATTTAGACCTGAAGTTGGAAATAAATTAGATGCTGTACCTAAGCTTGCATTCGGGGAAGAAGCTACAGGAATCCCTGCCCCGCCACCTGGAAGTGCAACTTCTGATACATTATTATGACTTGATGCAAACGTAGGCATTCCTGTGTTGCCACCTGCAGTAGTAGCAGTACTAGGTTGCGAAGCAATAGGTGCACCTGTGACAGATGTTCTAGGTAATGCACCTGTTGTCGGTACTCCAACCATATGAGCTGCAGGTTGTGTAGAGGTTGGACTCATTAAGCTTTTAGCTTCATAACCTGCAGTGCCACCTAATACTTGACCGAGCAGGCTATTGTTTCCTGTACTATCAGTAGCTGCATTCTGTATTCCAGTGCCTATTTGATTACCAGCTGATGATGCACCACCTACAACTGCGCCTGTTAATGCTCCAGTGCCAACACTGCCATTATTAACCGCAGCCATTGTACCGCCACGAATTGCTCCTGATAGAGCACCTTGCGATGTAGGATCTAAACCTAATTCTTTACCCGCTACATTGGCGACACCTGAAGCAGCACCGCCAGCACCGCCAGTCAATGCGCCTTTACCTACGTCTGTACCATTTAAAGAAGCCCCAGTAGCGCCAGCTCCAGCACCTGCAACAGTATTGGCGATTAAAGGGTTAACGCCACCTAGCTGTGTTAATCCACTACTTACACCGCCCATTACAGCACCTGTTGCACCTGCGTTAAGCACTTTATTAGGGTCAATAGAACCAGTAGTGAGTAATTGATTTGCAGTGTTCATTCCAGCACTCTTTAGAGCGCCAGTACCTGCAGTTTGTAATGTGGTATCAAGAGCTGCATTACCTGTCATTGAGGCAGCATCTGCCGCAGCTTGACCCATCGCCATGTCTTCACCTGCTTGAGTAGTTGCAATAGCTGTATTAGCAGCCTCATTAGCCATTGCCAAATCAGATGCTGCTTGTGCTGACTCCGAAGTAGCCACAATAGCATCTGCCGATAGACCTGCATCTGCTGTTAAGGCTGAAGCTTCTGCAGTCAATTGAGTTGCAGTAACACCTGTATCAACAGCAATTGCACCTTCTGTGCCTAATGCCGCAGTATCTAATTCTGAAGTTAGAGCCAATGAAGCCCCATCTGTCATAACGGCAGCAGCTACAGTGGCAATGATAACCACAGCAGCCATGATACCGCCACCTCCACCACCTTCTAGAGTAGTCGGGGCTGAGCCAAATATGCCTGTTAGTTTCTTTTGAAATGCTCTTTCTGGGAGCATTGTAAAATGATCATATCTCATACGTGCATCATCCAATTGTAGTTGGGTCTGTCTGGGTTCAGAATCTCTGTGCCTTCACGAACTGCTAATTGTTTCAGTAAGTTGATAATTTGAGGGTTATCAGCTTCTCCATATAACGTCTTAATCTTAATTTTCTTGATGTCTTCATAAAATTTTAACATCGCTTTTGAGATCTCTAAAGGAGATCCTTCACTATATAGATGAACTTCATAGTCATCATCATTGATTCTACATAAGACCAATACTGATTTTGGTGTACTTAGCACGAATCCTAGTTTTCGTCGCATTAACTCATGAACAGCCAAGACTGCTGCTTTAGGATCTCTACCATGCTTAGTAGCATCTGCCATAATAATTTCTGAAGGTGTCATTTTTTATCCATTTATTGACATAATACCAACTAAACGAGAAGCCCAATCTTGCCATCTAGTGAAGCCTCTAGCATCAGGAATACCTGAATTTACAAAATATCCAATACTTTGCATACCATTTGCCCAATCTTGCCAATGATCTTCAGTTACTGTCCCTAATTGCTGAGGCGCAAATAATTCCGCCATCAAAGCGCACCAGCTATCCCATGTTTGTCCTCGTGGATCATAGACTATCATGGGTTGCCTGTACTACGCTCATCACCAATATCTGCACTTAACAATATGTTGCCTGTTTCATAATTACCACCAGATACATTACTAGTAAAACGTAAACGCATTTCTCTACGTTGTTCACGCATATCAATTTTAAGCGTATCTGATGTAAAAGTATAGGGGGTAGAAGGATCATCAACATCATCTGCATAACCTTTACCTGTTACAGTCAAAGTCATTGCACCAGATTGTACAAAATCAGGCTCTACGCGTTCTAAGCGAATCCACTTATTTGCGCCTTGTACAGTGCGTTGTCCTGGACCACCTGTCACCCAACCAATGCTATTCGTCTCAAAGTAGGACTCAATTGCATTGACATTACTGAGATAGACTTGATCTACACCGCTCTCATGTTGCCAGATTGTATTAGCACCTGCGATGTTTGTAACATTGTCTGCCCAAATAGGATACTTAAATACTTCAGAAAATGTACCTGCTGAGCGTTGAGAACCTTCAGCAAAACCTGCGTCATACCAGACTTGATCACGGACATTAAATATAATTGCATTATTACACTCAGTAGAATCACCATGTGGGTAGAACCACCAGATTTCACCCCAACGAGGAATTTTCGCTGCCCATACTTTTTGCCGCTGAGCAAAGTTTAAATTGTCAAAGAAGTAGTTTAAGTTAGTATTATTAGGAACTTCTTGGACTACGCCATTGTACATTAAGAATCTATCAACTGCTATCCAATATATGATACCATCATACTCAATAACACATTGCGATGACATAATAGAGGTTTGAGTGGATATGATATCATATCGCCAGTAGATTGTAGATGTACCTAGTGTTTGAGGCGCATAACTCACACGAGTAAGTTGATCAAGAGACCAAAATAACCCCGCAGGAGAAGTAGTACCACCTCTTAGAGCCATACCTTTAATGACTTTAGTAGATGAGACATTATTTGCATTAGAGTCTGCACTGACCCAGTCAGTAAAATCACCAGCTGCACAGTTTTGAATAAGCCCATTGTTACCATACACAAATAGATATGGGTACAGCATACAAGCGCCACCTGAAACTGATATATGATTGTCAAAAGTAAATGAGGTTGGTGTTCCTGATACGGCATGGTTAATCGTGATTGTAGTAGAAATAGAAGGTGAAGTTACTATGACCACATTTGTGACCACTGTATTTGCAGCAATACCAGTCCCTGTAACAGACTGACCTAATCCAATTCTATAATCCGCAGTAGTTAGAGTAATGGTGCTGCCTGTTGCACTTCCAGTTACGGTAAAGACACCCACACCAGTAAGTGAACCTCCTGGGAATGCGCCAGTCAAAACAGGAGTATTGACAGTGCTATCTATATGGTTCAAGTTTTGACCAGGATGTGCCACCAGATTAAGAGATCCTGTGCCATTAGAATCATAACCAATATCAAACTGCCATAGATTATCAACATTAGAAGTAAAATATGAAGAATTTAATGTAATAGCAGCGGGACCAGTACCTACACCATCATCATTATCAGTTTGCCAATATTGTAAGCTATTGTTAAATCCAGCATATACGTAGTTTAAACCATCTTGCGACTGCATGGTCATACCTCTAGCAATCCCAGGAGCATCCAGGAAGATACCTTTATAACCGCCTATTTTACGTGGACGACCGCGCTGAAACCGCATCCAGCGCCCATCAACAAACATTGGAGAGTCAAATAAAGTACCATCCTGCTGAACACCAGCAGGGATACTCAACGAGATGACATTAGCTGTCAAAATGTTCCTCCACCAATACCATTAACTACCGTCAAGCCTGAAGACCCTAAACTCATACCTAATGCTCCTGCAGCTGAAAATCCTAATAATCCAGAAGCTGCTAAGTAAACACCCGTAGAAGTATCACCCGTAAAGTTTAAAGAAGGGTTAGCAAAAGCGCCGTTACCGAGGGTTAATGAACTAGCAGTAGAAGTTGCAGCGGTTTGTGAGTTGTATACGTTTGTACCGTCACATACCGCGATGATAGTTTGACCAGACGCTAAAGTCAAAGTAGAACCACCTATTGCAGTAGTTTTGAATGTAAGTGAAAATGCACCCGTAGTATTGTTACTTAATGAATACAGTTGAACTGTTGGGGGTAAGATTACAATCTGATTGCTAGTCAAAGTTCCACTATATTCTTGAATTAAGTTAGAAGCCTGAGAAGTTGTTAAAGTATAAGTACCACCCGTTATTAACAATGAAAGCTGAGTAAAAGCAAATTGAGTAGCTTGACCGTATCCAAAAGTATTAAATCCAGAGCCTGTACAAACTACTACAAATGATTCAGTAAGTTGAAGTTGACGAGTAGTTAATCCATCAAGAGTATCAGTACCTTGTGTTGCAATATTCAATATACCAGTACCATCATTGGCAATCATTATAAACCAGCCGTTACCGATTGATGAAGGCGGTAAAACGATTGTTCCTGCTCCGCCTGTCCACACCGCAAAAGCAGCGCGGTTGTTTGCAGTTAAAGTTGAATTTGCTGAATACGTTTGAGTAGCATATTGTTGATTTAAAGTTGTGTTAATCGGGGTTAAACCATAACCCGCAAGTGATGCCGCATCAGCAGAAGAAGTACCTGAACCGAATTGAACATTAGTCCAGATGCCGTTAGCTGAGGTGTTATCAGTTACGTAAATATACTTAGCAATTCCTGATGAAATTGAAATTACAGTGTTACTACCATTATCAGTAACAGTAAAAGCATTTGAACCTACGTTACGTATAATGAGGGCTTGACCTGTTGATACCTCATTCGCTGCAGGTAAAATTAACTTTAGACCAGTCGTAGTAGCGGTTATTTCTAAAATATTAGAAGCTAAATCTATTGTACCATTACCGTTAACTGGCCATTGCAAAGTGGTATTTGTAGAAATACTGAGCGCGGTATATCCCACTTGTGAAGGTGAAATAGTAGCGCCTGTAAACGGATTAATATATTCCATGATTAAGAGTCCTGTGCTATAGCTTGCCTGTCAGCAATACGTAATTTATCTTCATTTGTCAATGCAGTGATTGCCTCAGTATATTTCTGTTGAAAAATCTGACGTTGATCATTCTTTAAAAACGGCATAGCTTGAAGCAGTGTTCCATAAAGCATCGCATTAGGTGCATTACGTGTAATCCAATTTGTTTGATTTTCAGAAGATAATGGTTGAATTCGTTCATAATATAAAACCTCAAAAGAGTAAGCTGCATCAGGTGCAGGGGTTACGAGCCAATTGTCATAATCATAATCGGCATAGTAAAGTGGAGTTCCTGTGGTAGAACCGTTAGGTGAATAATTACGTAAATATTCATACTTACGTAAAAATACAGGTTGTACTTTGTTGTTTACAGTTACGTTAAATGAAGTTGTTTTACGCCACCTTGCAGGTTTAGGGATAACAGGGTTACCGATTGTCATAACCCCTTGAGCTACTTGTTGTTGCCCTAATGACTTCATCATCTCAGCGATTTCAAATTCAGCGAGCATGATGAAAGTTGGAATCTGATTTACAACAGCAGGGTCTTGACGTTCTAAATACTGAAGAGTATTAGACGTCAAATTGTCATAGGTCATCGCGGCAGCGGGAATTACGGTGCTCATATCTATCCTAACATTGAACAGGCTTTAGATTTGACTAATTCAACGCGATTTAGCCATCCCTTGCCAAATTCAGGAAAAGTGGGTAAATCTTCATAATGTTTAATTTTAGCTGATGAATACCGACTTATGAGATCTATTTTGTCACTAATATCCACATTTTGAAGGGTAACAGGTCCAACAGATCCATCTCTAGCAATACCTAAGACATTCTGAAGCAGTTTTACAGCAGTACCTACACCAGCGTTAACTGCAAAATCAAAAATTAAGTAATCAATACCTGAAGGTAAATCATCGCACTTACAGGCATCCCAATATTTCTTTTCATAAAATGAAATTACTGATTTACGAGTTAAGTTACGCATTTCTTTTTCAGAAGATGCGCGACCTACAAAAGATTCCCAAGCAGCACGTGTAACTCCAAGGTTAGTCATACCTCCTGGATCTTTTGCATTATTAACAAACCCGCCTTCATCATCAAGCAGCATGTCTAAACACTTGTCAAAATTAGTGTTCATTGTTGAGTAGGTTGAGAGTTATATAACATTTGATCTTTCTTTTGACTACCCGCGCTGGAACCGAAATAAAACGCAATGATACCTGTCCAGGCAGTGCCGAGTGAACCCAACATAATCATTAAGGGTGTATTCTGAGTATCAGCAGGGTGAAGCATAAGATAGGCAAGTATGCCAAAGAACCCAAAAGTAACAAGAATAGAAAGAGTAGGAGGCACAATAGAATGAGTAACTGTTTGCATTTCGCGAGCACTTTTTCTATCCTCCACTGCGAGCTGTTCAAAATTCAAGCCTAACGCTTGAGTTTGTTCTTTAAACTTAATTTCTTCCTCTTTTACTGCAGCAATTTGATCAGCTGACAATTTATTATTGTCAATCATGTCTTTGACTTGATCAGGCTCTACGCCAAACAATTTAGAAAGAGCAGTGACAGCTAATCCTGCCAGAGGACCACCAAGGCACGTAGCAATTGTGGGGGCTATTTGTTCAAGCCAACTCATTTGTCCGCCTTAGTGTCTAACTTGTCCATAATTTTATCAAGGAGCATGTCTATTCGATCAAATCTAGAATTTATATCTGACTTTTTGACGTATTCATCTGATACTCTGATTTCAAGACTTCTTAAATCTTTGGCAATAGCTCGGTGATCAGCTGTGAGGTTATCTTGGCTTTTTGAGACTTGTTTTACCCAATATCCCACAACACCGTTAAAAATAGTAACGATGATTGCAGCGACACCTATAACAGCTGACCAATCCATGGTTTACTCCGCAGCTTGTGACGCGGGTTCAGCAGGATCAATATCTGCCGCAGGTGCTTGAGCAGCAGCCTCAGTTTGAATGCCAGTTATTAAATGTGCCACTTCAACATATGGGCGATTACCTAAATATTGAAGAATGCCATTTACAAGATCTACTGTTAAATTCATTTTATTTCCTTTAATTTACGCTAAAAATGGGCTAGCGTTTTACCCTTAAATTTATTTGCATGGAATTGGTTTTGGAGTTGGGTCTTGATTTGGTATTGTGGCGTATATCATATTTTTCCTTAAGCTAAAATTTCAACAGAACAACCTATATTTACGGTAGGATAATCATATATAACTCCACCATTATAGTAAGTAACCCCTGCTACAAACCCCATGCCATTTGTAAATATAGATGCTGGGTCTGTTGAAACTCCTGTACCATCCATAAGATAAGTTGCACAAGCCACTGCAGATGAGCCATTTGTTTTTTGTAGTGTAAGGGCAGGCATACTCGGAGAACCTGTTGTACCTCCATTGGTATTAAAAGCAAAAGCGCCAATACCTTTACCGTTTAATAACCGCATACCACCGCAATGGGAATAAGGGCTATCTCCTGAACCATAAAAATAAATTGTATCAGCTGCGGTTGTATCTGCAAATTTATAAGCTATAGTTAAACTTCTATTACTTACATAGGCATTCCCCGCAATTGTCCATCCAGCGGTAATTCCATTGGGAGCATTTTGATTAGTAGTACCAAAAGCTAAAAGTAAATCTCCAATATTTTGCCCTGTAAAAGTTACGTAAGTAACCCCGCCTGATAGACCAGCCCCTGAAAAACTACTAGTAAGCTGCACAATATTACTACTAGCATTATAAAAATTAGAAACAGAAATAGCACCACTAGCAGGTATGCTAGCATTAGCAATAGTATCTTTTACTAAGCTGCCGCCTCTGTAATACTGATTTAAAGAAATAGGGTTACTTCCGCCAAACTCAGCGGCAATTTGTTGTAAAGATAAAGTTCCAGAAGAAGGTAAAGTCATTACGGTGTTCCGTATGCAGTTACGTTAGCAAGAGCAATAAAGTTTCCAGATGAATCTAATGAGCCTATATTTGTACCGTTATAATTAAAATACAATTTTGTACCGCTAGGAGTTACACTCCATCCACCTGAATTAGTAATCTTTGTAGATTGAACGGCGTTTGTAGCATTTGTTGAATTGGTAGCATTTGTTGAATTGGTAGCATTGACAGAGTTAGTAGCGTTTGTAACTGCAGTGGAACCAATAACTGCTACCACTTGAGCAGCTGTAGCAGCTGTGAACGGGCTTGTACCGTTACCGTAGGCTAATCCAGAAAGAGTAGCTACACCAGTTCCTCCGTTACCTGCAACCAAAGTTCCTGAAAGAGTTATCGCACCTGTAGAAGCAGTATTAGGGGTTAAGCCTGTTGTACCGCCTGAAAAAGAAGCCACATTCACAGTGCTTGCTTTTGTGGCAATCACTTGAACCGTTCCAGTGCTATCTTTATAGAATAATTTACCGTCAGCAATGTTAATTGCCAGCTCTGAACCTGACGTATCATTGATGAGGTTAGAGGCGGAGGGAGTATTCCCTACCGCGGAACTGGCATAGATTTTTAAAGGGGTAAAGCCTGTCTGAGACATATAAATCCTTTTTAAAAATTATAGCTGATTTAGGTCGCCCAAACTCTCATTGGATAAGGTTTTGGGTCAATGTTAAATGGCTGTAAAGCTGCAGCATCTTCTTCACCAACTAAGCGCACATTCACAAACCAGCCGTCATAAGGTACAGGCGTATATGGGTCTGGTAGTGGTTCTGGTGCTGACTCATAGATAACACCGATTGTGTCGATGTTCTGGTAGTTAGGCTTTACCTCTACTGAGGCTTCAGTAACGATGTTACCTTCCTCATCCAGCGTTTCAGCCGTTACAGTAGTGGTATAGAGAACTAAAGTAGCTTGTACTTCGTCATTAAAGCGGAGATAAAAATCTTGCATGATTAGCTTCCTGTTAGGGATTGAAGTTGAGTTGCAGTAAGGGCTACTGGGTAATAAGAAAATTTAGATACAGTCCCATTAATATTAGTTATTGTCCAATTATCTATAAAACTGGGTATTGCTCCAGAAGAACTTGTTACCGTAGTAACTCCATTCCTATTAAAACCAAAATTATTAACTTGATAAGACAATGCGTTCTTATATGGCAAATTTTGCGTAACGATTCCAAAATTTGAAGATGCTGATACAGCGCCGTTAACGTAAACGGATAAACTATTTGAATTATCTACGACGCTAATAATATTTCCGCTATTAATAGAAGATTTAAGACTTATTCCACAAACTGTAGTTATGTTTGTCATTCTATAATTTGCAAATAGTGCTCCCTGCTGATTGTTATACCAACTACTAAAGTTCACCCCAGTCATACTAGCGTTATCTGCTGCCCTTGTTACTTGACTTGCTTGTGTAGGGATATAAGACGTTGGGAATCCTAAGGCTTCGAGTTGAGCACCCCAGATATAGATTCCTTGTCCTGTTCCAGCGTAGCTAAATGTTGTTCCAGAAACTGTATAAATACCGCCTGTTGCACCAGTCTGTGCTGTTGCTGTGGAGGTAATAGAACACCTATACCAGCCGTTGCCAACTGGGGTAATTGAATTGGATGTATTTTGTGTCACTCCTGTAATTGTAAATATATTGCCAGTTGATAAGTTAAACCCAGTTCCTTTACTATCCCAATAGCTGTAAAGCATTATGCTAGATAGTTGATATGCTTTTGCATATACACTTATAGTATGGGATGTAGCAGTGGTGGTAGCAAATTGTTGAACAAGGTGACCACCATTTGTAGTGTTATCCACCAATAGAGATGCAGTTTGAGTACCATCAGGTGCAATATTATTTAATAGGCTTGTAGTGCTATTTGTAGTAGACCACCCACTAGCAAACTGACTTTGTAGCCATAAATTCGTGCTCTGTTGTTCTATCAATAATCCCAATGAAGTTCTTGCTACTGGGTCATGGTCAAAGCGAGCTTGGTTAATTGGTGCTGTCTGGAGTACAGGGATGTAGTTTGTTATGGCACTTGTGGTTGTGGCATTGTAGGCAGTTCTTGAATTTCTTTGTTCAAGCTGAGAGAGTTGACCACTAATCGTTCCAGTTGATGCCGAAGGGTAAACACTTGAATTGTAAGTAGTGCCATCAGACACACCAAACCCTGCATAAATACTTGTTCCAAGTGATGTAAACGTGAGGGAACATCGGTATGCCCCGTTTGCTAACATAGCACTAATGGATGCGGTTACTCCTGTTCCCGACGTGCTGACTACACTACCAGTAGAAAGATTGAAGATTGCGCCAGCAGAATTGCTATTGCCAGCAACAATACCCGCATAATTTGAAGTTCCTGCATAAAGTTCAAATGTGAGTGTATAAACTAAACCTGTTGTTAATGTAGTGAGAATTTGTTGAAATCTATTTCCACCAGATGTTGCGGTAATGATTTGATAATAAGAAATTCCATCAGAAGCTAAAATTGCACTTGTGGAAGAAGTCCCATTAACAGCAGACCAAGCGGCATTAGTTAATGTTCCAGATTGCAACAACAAATTCTGCTCTGCTAACGCAGTAGTATTGGCATCGTAATAGGCTGCTGTTGTAGAACGGCTGAAGGTAATGCGTGGGTCTAGCTGTTCTGAGTTAGCAAAGTCTAAGTCTAAACTTGGGCGAATTGTTGGGTAGTTATTTGAGATTGTCATTAGTTTACAGAGCCTTTAATAACAGCAAAATTGATTACAGGGGCATCGGTGGATGTACCGCCTGTGGTGTAGAACGTGATATTGAATGAGCCAGCAGATACGGCAGTTACCAATAAAATATAAAGGTTGGTGGCTGATTTTTGATTCAATACAATGACATCCGTTGCAGCTACTTGGCTATTCGTTACCGTGAATGTAGCGGCAGTAGCAGAGCCAGCAGCAGAGAATAAAGTGATTGCACCAGTAGAGTTATTTAAAGTTACTCCAGTAGTTCTTGAGGTAATCTGAGTTACTGCACCGCCTACACCTGTACTAGGGGCAAAGCCTAAAGTGCCTGTAGAGCTAACAGCAGATGCGTTTTGCCAAGCCATAGTACCAAGGTCACGGTTGTATGGTACTTGGTTTCTATCCGAACCAACGAGTTTTTTAGTTGCCATTATGAGGTCATCTCCATGATTTCAGCGTTGGATAGGGCGATTGGGTAGTAGGCAACTTTTTGAATAGTTGAATTTATAAACTGAGTAGAGCCACTATCGTTACCAATATTTATGTTTGTTATATTTGCATATCCAGTTGGTTGAGCGCCAGTTACTACAGCCCCACCATTTAAACTTACAGAACCAGTTGTGCCAATCCATGAAGTTGCTAATTTAGACGTTGTATTAACAGTAGAAGTATTAGCTGATTGAACACTTGCACCATCATACATGAAGCCATTAAATGCGCTATTCATACATAATGGAGTTCTTGAAGATGAAGAAGTTCCTACGATTCTTGGGGCAGAATTTGTTGCTTTTGTAGCAACAGAACCAAACCAAGTTCCTTGAGAGATGTTATACCAGCCTGTAGTTGCAACAGAAGCTAAATCAGCAACTCTTGTTACCGGACTAGCTACTGTTGGGATATATGAGGTAAGGAATGCTCCAGCTTCTAACTGTGCGCCCCAGACATAAAAACCACTATAGCCATCTCCAGCATAAGAAGTTGTTGTGCCTTGTGTCAAATAAATATATGTTCCGCCTGATGTGCTAGTAGATGTTCCTGTATATGAAATTCTTGTCCAACCGTTACCAACACTTGCAAATGAAACAGTAAAACTACCACTAATCTGAGTCATATTACTGATATTGATATAAGCAGCACTACTTGTATTAATATCGTATAAAGCTAAATTTCTCGTAGTATTACCAAATTGTTTTACATAGTAACTAATCGTGTATGCAGTAGCATTTGCTACAACTATAATTTTAGAAAAACCATGAGATCCTGTTGCAGTAGACTCAGTAATTAAAGAAGCTGTTTGAGTTCCGTCTGGTGCAATAGTAGCAGTCAAGTTTGCGGTTGCATTAGATAAGTTCCATCCAGTACCGCCAACTCCAGCAGAGTAAGTTTGTAAATTCGTCCTAGCTTCCTCAATCAACAATCCAAGGCTTTCGCCTGTTGTGGGGTTGCAGTCAAACCGAGCTACGTTATTAGGCGCAGTCTGTAAGGCAGGGATATAGTTCGTTATAGCCGTTGTAGTGGTTGCGTTGTATGCTGTGGCAGAAGCTCTTTGTTCAACTTGTGCGCCCCAAAGATTTATTACTGTAGGCTGCCCAGTTGCGTTTCTATCTTGAACTCCGATTTGAATTGGGTAAGTTGCATTCCAGTTCGTTACAGTAAATGTATATCGTGTCCATGTAGTTGTTACTGTTATTGGGCTTATTTGTAAGTAAAGACCATTTCCTGATAAGAAAAGGTGTAAGTTTGTATTTCCACTTACTGATTGGATATAAAGAGAGCCTGTATAAGTAGCACCTGATATGGGTGTAATATTTTGACTTACTCCAGCATATTGTGCTGTAAATGTAATTTGAGAAGCTGTAGCCATTCCATCGGGGGCTGTAACATTTGACCCTGTTATTGAACCAGAAGAGAAGACCCACAATGCGTTACTAAGAGTTTGGCTATATAAAGCCAAATTCTGTTCAGCTACCGCGCTAGTAATACCATTGTAGTAGGTCGCTGTTGTTGGACGTGAGAAGGTAATGCGTGGGTCAAGAGTCTTGCTATTAGCAAAATCAAGAAGTAGGCTCGGACCTTCGTTAGTTGTATTGGTAGTCTGCTGTACGTTGCTGTTTACTGTGTCTAGGACATCCATAAACGCCAGCTTACCAAGATATTGATTCAGAGGAATCTGATTAGGCGCTGTACCAATGTCTTTTTGAGATACAATGTTATACGTATTCTCTAAAAGAGAAGTAACGCTCAAAGTTCCAGTAGAAGGATTAAAACTGTAATTTGATGCGGTATATGCTGTTGTGGCAGAAGCTGCAGTCGCTGCAGTGTAAAACAGCGGGAAGTAACTTGCATTAGTTGAGTTACTGGCTATTCCAATAGTGCTCGCAGTTGAACTAATTGTAGCCCATGCAGGAGAACCCGCCCCAGTTGATTGTAGAAATTGACCGTTTGTGCCTGCTGATGAATACGCATGAGCTGTTCCAGTACCATAGCCAACACCGCCATTAGTCGGAGTAGCAGAGCTATTTGTACCACCATTAGCAATCGGTAATAAACCAGTTACGCCAGTGGTTAAAGGCAAACCCGTAACATTGGTCATTACTCCTGAGGCAGGAGTGCCTAATGCAGGAGTAATCAATGTAGGTGAAGTGGTCAGAACAATATTGCCTGAGCCACTTACGGGCAAGGCGAGGGCAGCGGCTACACCAGTGCCGAGTCCAGTAATAGAGCCTACAGCAGGAGTTACAGTAACGTTAGCAGCAAGAGTTAGTTGACCTTGCGCATTTACAGTGAACGTGCCTACTTGAGTAGCAGAACCATAGCTCGCAGCGGCAACTGCAGTATTCGCTATGGCAGCGGTAATAGCACCTGAACCGTTGTATGAGCTACCTGAAAGACCAGTACCTAGAGTCAAACTAAATAAGTTAGAACCTAAAGATACTCCAGAAATAGTAGAGTTAGCTAACTGAGCATTAGTGATTGTTCCACTCAACGCTGTAGTAGGAATAGTTGTAGAAGCAGTTACGTTACCCGTAGTGTTATTAGCATACATGTAACCTGTAAGACCACCAACTTGTAAATTAGTAGTAATAAGATTAGTAAATGATTCAGTAGAAGAACCAGGGATCTTTTCCCATATTCCGCCTGAGAAAATTGCCCAGTCACCTACATTCCAACCAGTAACACCATTTAAATTGGTATTGCCTGCCACGGAGACTACATAGTAATATCCTTGAGTTCCTACACTAGACACCAAAGTTGGAGTATTTGTATTAGCATTCCATATTCCTTGATAAGTCGGGGCATTGATTGCTTGAGTACTTATCGAGGTAATTTGTCCGAGGCTATTCACTGTAAATACAGGAATAGTAGATGCATTACCGTATGTGCCTGAAGTGACACCTGTAGGGGTTATAGCAATGTTAGGGTTGCCTGAACTACCATCTCCATTGGTAACTGTGATTTGACCACTTGTTCCAGTAATACTTACTGGGGTGATGTTAGCGCCACCCGCAGTAGCCAGTAATCCTGTGCCGACAGTGTTTGCTAAGGAGTATAGAAGCCCTGTAACTGAAAGTGTAGGGTTTCCACTAACACCACTGCCATTTGCTATTGCTAGACCTGCTCCACTAACTGATATTGTTCTAGCAGCGATTGTATTTGCAGTAGTCTTTGCAATAATGCCTGTAGAAGCTAACTCAAGCGAGCCAGAAGTCCCATTTAGATATAATGAGTAAACACCTTGAGCACCACTATCAGTATGCCCAATGCCAACACCACTACTGATGTAACGACTATTGGGCAATGTAGGTTCATTATTAATTGTTAAGAAGGTTTGAGTTTGACTAGGGCTAGCAACTATATTAGCGATAGTAGTCTGGACTGTTTGGCCATTTTGAACAATAGGTACTAATTCAGCTCCAGTAATGGCTGAAGGAGCGGTAGGAAGTTGGCTAATTCTTACATTCATAGAATGCCTTTTCGTTTTTTCCAAGAGAGCTTACTAGATTCGCTCAATTTTAATCGGGTTTGTTCTGATATAGGTGCTTTATTCAAAGCAGATATACTCATGTTCTTTTTAGCTTCTTCTGAAAATTTTCTGCCCGCATTCGGACCAGTTTTATTTTTCCAAAAGCTGTTTTGACTAATTTTAGCTTTTGTTTCATCAGAAAGGGTAACGCCTTTTCTAGGAGAAACTCTACCTTTTAATTTTGAACCTATTTTCTTCAAAACTTCATCGGTATGTTTTCTTCCGATCCATTTAGTTTTAGTTTGTTCAGAATGTTTTTTACCCAACATAGGGTGAATTTCATTTACAATCGCTGGAAAAGCGTGACGATTGTAAGTTGTATCAATAGACTTTATAAGTTGTTCATTGATTTTCTTTTCAAAAGTGATGCAATCTTTCCATGCGCCTTTGGCAATAATTTGACGAGTGAAATCTTGCGGTCTTTCTTTGTATTCTTTAAGCATATACTTAGAAGAACAAATGTAACCGTCATCATCAGAACCTTTATGAACCCCTACATACACCTTAGAGGTTTTATGGTCTGACCAAGAATATACAAAAGAATCGTTCATGGCGCTAATGAATCCAAGTTTCCGTCAATATCATCTTCTGAAGTTTCAGGTGCAATACCGTATTCTCCAGCAGTACCTTGTGTTACATTGTTAGGGGTATTTACGACGTTAGGATCAGTCGTAATAGCGTCATTATACTCTGCAATGTCAGCATCTGGGCGCGGAAATCTGATTGAAATTTTCTCAGGTTGTCTAGCGGGAAGCCTATAAGGATCCAGAGAATCTGAACACGATTCAGAACAAACTTTAATAGCGGGGATATTACCGTCAGAGCGCATATCTGAATAGGGTCTCTTCATATGGCATCTATCACATACGAAAACACTCAATACGTTATTACCTAGGGTGTTTAAGAATTTAGGCATTTAAAAGCCTTTTTTGTCTTAAAGCCTCATGGCTTGCCATAGCTGCCCGCCTTCTGTTTTCAGAAATACGTTTTGCATATTCAGGATCAGAATTAAAACGGCGTTTAAATTCAAGTCCAGATTTCTTTTGATAACCTTCTTTTCTACAACTAGTCGCATAAGAGCGTTTTTCAAATATTAATTTATCATATTCAGGATCTAAAGTTCTTTTTTCAGCTATAGATTTTTCTCTCAATGGAGCTGCTTTTTTCTGAGAATCAGACATTTTTAATCTAGTTTTAGAATTATGAACAACACCTTTACTAAATTTATTACCTTTCAAAACTTCTGAATATTTTTCTCTAGCTATTGAATACAACCTACTGTTCATATACGGGTTTTGACCAACCATTTTAACAACAGCATACCACATGTATTTACCGTAAATGTGCGCTAAAAGCATGTGAGCTATAAAATGCTCACGAGATGTTAATTCAACTAAATTTTCTTTAGAATCTAAACCTCCCAATGCTTTTGGCATAATGTGATGGCGTTCTTTATATCCGTCAACTTTCCCGCGCAATTGAGCGCGTGTTATAAGTTGAGAATATACTTTAGAATAATTCATCTGGTGTATGCTGAAATATTCGGTGCAAAATAAATAGGCGATTTATCGCGGTTTTCATTTTGAGCCATGAGTAGGTGTTTTTCGTATTGCTGTTCGCAATATACCATGCGCTGTGGGTCCACCTGAGGCAATTCACATGCCATCTGGTGAGCCAATCCCCACTGTACCGCTAAATACATGTATTGCGGAATCTCAATTTCACCATTCAAATCTCCTACGTCTTGAATGTATCGATTTAACCAGAGTTCAATCTGAGGCTGAATAGAATTAGGCACTGGCCAGACTTCCATATTCGGCTGTGGGATTGTACGATTAAACCAATATTGCAATGGTCTGAGTGACTGAAATTGTCTGTTTGGTAGATTTGAGTAATCATCTCTGTTCATACGAGCCATCGGTATTGCAATAGGCATTGTACCAAATTGCACTTGATTTACACCCATATTCACACCAGAGATCTGTTGAATACGCCAATAAGGTTGAGTCTCAGTAGTAGGCAGGTCATAATATAACCACGTACCCGCTACCCAATTAATAGCTCCAGGAGATGCTACTGAAGTCCAAGTAGAACCATTTGCTGAAGCTTGAATCTGAATGGTTACCGACCCTGTAACTGCACATAAAATACCTACAGTGTTAATATAAACAGGATTGCCTGAACCATTGTTGATACCAATAGCGCCTGTGTTTGTGGTGAGTTGGCAGATACTTTGTCCAACACCATCAAATGCATTAGCAACAGTCCCTGAAGTACTATAAGCTCCAGAAGTAATATTTGTAGTAGTTCTATAATTTGCATTTAGGACATCCACAGTTCCAACTGGTAAAGTATAATAAGCCTGATCTGGGATTAGCCCCGTAACATACTTATTAATTGCCCAGTAATTAATACCCCAATTAGTAAGACTTGATAGAAGGTAATAGAGGCTGGTTTTAGCAGCGCTTACTTGTTCTACGGTGAGTTCCTCAGCGAGCTTACCCGCACGGCGAGCACCGTGATCTATGAGGTCTTGAACGCTAACGACTGTTTGTGAAACAGTTCCAGAGGTAGACATTTACCATCCCGCAATCTTGGTAATCTTTCCGCCAGTCTTTTTAGCAGCGCGTTTTTCACTATACGCAATCGCTACCGCTTGTTTTTGCGGTTTACCCGCATTAACTTCAGCAGCTACATTTTTACTGAAAGCAGCTTTAGATTTTGATTTAATTAGCGGCATATTATGGGGTCACATTCGTAGAAACATCAGATTGAATTAGATAACCTTCAACACCTAAGTTAATAGATGCTGTACTGGCACTAGTTACGAATAAAAACTGCAGGTCAGTTTTTGCTGAAAACTTACGAGGCATAACTCGCAATGCGCTATAACCTGTTACAAATGGAGCTTTTTGGCTAATAATATTTACACCAGCGATATTTGTACTTTGATTTTGATAATAGATGTAATTGGCGTTGTTACCGTTAAAAGATGAATTAGCATCAACACGCTTTAAATAAAAATCAAAACCATTAGGTACGGTATAGATTGACATCAAACTGCGACCGAATCCTATGTTAATTTGAGCGTAAGTTGTTCCACCGTTTTTAGCCGTAACAATTCCCACTGCATTACCAGAAGTGGTAATTAAACTGTTAATACGCAGATAACTGTTTACAGTATTTACACCTGTCGTACCATTCAAAGAAACAGATTCAGAAATAGCGTTGTAATTGGCATCAAGACCATTAATTTGAATCTTAACTGCGGTATCAGAAGCAGAAGCACTAGCTAAAGTCATAACTACAGCTGATCCTGGAAAAGTGTACGCAGTAGCGTTTTCCCACAAAGGAATTTGAGTTGTTGTTACAGCGGATTGAAATCCATAAATATTTACAGTACTGTGACCATAAATCTGGCCACGAGCAACTTGTAAGTCAAACGGCTCATACGCGCCTTTGACGGTTGCTGACGAAACTGATGCAGTCATATTTTATTCTCCAAAGTTTAAAAATGAGGGGAGACTAGCTCCCCTACATTCTTAATACGTAGACATTTTCTTTTTAACAGTAAAACCACCTTGGCTCTTACAAGTCATAGCCACGTGACCGCCATCTTTATAACCAGCTGATTTGTTTTTAACAACCCCACCATTTTTATATCCTGGGTTTTCAACACCTTCAGTACCAGCTTTTTTACGGTTTGGTGCATCAGTTACGCCACCTAATAGTGCTCCAGGAACAGCTCTACCACCTTTTTTCAAACCATGGTGAGCTTTACTAGCTTTTTCACTTTCATGCTTTTTCAAATCTTTCTTTACAGATTTGATTTCGCGTTCTTCTCTGACTTCTTCTGATTTACTTTCACCGCCATTTTTGCGTTGAAGTAAGGCAGGTGCTGCCATTGGAGGACGAGTAAGCATTGGGCGACGAGCCATAGGGGCAGCTACAGGTAAACCACCCATAGCCATCTTTTTGGTTTTGCCGCCTTTTTTCATGCCTGAGCCTACTTCATCTGCCGTAGGCTCAGAAGTTTGCATCTTAGTCATACGTTTAAAGTTGTTAGTTGCCATGACTTAATCTCCGATTAAACTACTAAGTTTTGGTTAACACCTAGCGCGCCCAAACGAGTTGCATTTGGTCCTGAACCAATACCAGGGACTAAGATACCGCCAACAATGCGCTTAATACCGTCATTTGCTGCAGATGCTACATAAGTACCACGTACATCGCCTGAAGTCGTAGTTGCAGGATTAGTTGCATCAGCAGCTACAAAAGTTCCTGCATCTTGCGCCAATGTAGTACCTTGTTTGATTGTAGCCAAGAATGGTACTACAGTGATACGAACAGGGAAACCAAGAATGTCAGTAGTGCCGACAGTAATATTCACTGTAGTTGATGCGCTTGAGGTAATACCGCTGATTTGGAAAAATGCTTTTTTACCGTTAACAGCCGTAGAAGCTGAAGCGCTAGAAGTAATAGCCTCACTCATTGCTTGACCATAGAAGTCAACACCTGTTACTGTGATTGTCGAAGCCGTTGGTGAACCTGATGCTGTCGTTACACTAACTGCACGTGGCACGTCTAATTGATAAAGAGTTTGACCTGCTTTACCGATGATTGACTGTACACCTTTACCTGCGGTTAATGTCAATGCAGTACCTACACCACCGATTTGTGCAGTAGCAATGTTATTTGCAACTAATGCAACAGGTACGAGGTCCCAAACATAAATACGACCAAGTGGTCCTACACCTTGGCTCATCAATGATGGATCACCAAGATCTGATGTGCCGTATGCAGTTACAGCTGCTGATGCTGCTGTTTGTGATATAGATACGAGATATGTGCCTAATCCACCAGTGCCTGTACCGAATGCAGTAATGGTTGTACCTGCAGTGACGTTTGCACCGACAAGTACCATACCTACTGCTAAAGAAGATCCAGTCCATGCTGTAACAGTTAATGTACCGCCACCTGTTGTGGCAATTGAAGCTGTTAGAGATGCAGCGGAAGTATGATTTGTGCTAGTACCCATATTGGTAGTAGCGCTACCTAAGAATAGGTCGTCTGAAAATTGTGGCATTTGTCTTTCTCCTTGAAAAGCTTAGACAGATTACATTAAAAAGAAAGGGCTGAGCTTTTGACTCAGCCCCCTAACTACATTAGACTCCAGGTGTTCCATACATAGAACGCCAGTCAGTCCAGCTTGGCCAATAACGCTCAGTTGCTTTATAGCGCATGGAGTCGGTTTCAAAATCGCCTTCCATGGTTTTTTCAAGCGCACGACGCATCATTAACTTCATGCCTTCTGGTGCATCTGTTTGAACCCACCAGTTAGTTGCTGAAGTCAAACGGCTGATTACTGAAGCACCTTCTGGTAGCAAGCCAATTGATTTAATTGGATTGATATCATTGTTTGCTGTACCAGCGCGTAGAACAGATTTCAACAATACTTCTGCTTGGAACACGTTGCCAGGAGCCACAACCAGTTTTAATGGTTGGAGGCGGATCTTCTTACCGTTGTTGTCAACAGCTTGACGAACCTGAATCAACATTTGCTCAAGTGAAGTCTGGGATAAGTTAGCAGCAGTGGAAAGCAAATTGCTTGTTGTGCCGTTAACAATTGGGTGAGCAGCTGTATTCAATGCTACACCATCACCGCCAATGTACGAACTATTGAATGCACGATTCAAAATGTTAGCACATAGCAACTCTTTGGTTTCAATCAATGATTGAGCCAAATGTTTTGCATATACCTGACCGATACGGATATGGTCACCATCTTCGACTAAAACTTTAGTCAAAGCAAATGCCAAGCCGAATACTTGGTATACATAGCGTTGGAGGAATAACACACCACCTTGTTGATAGCTTACTGGGCTACCATCAGGCAATTGAGGAGCTGCACCAAAACCATACAATACTGGCTCTTCATGATAGTTACGTGGAATGCCTGACTGTTCACGGAAAACCGTGGACCATTCATCGGCACGTTGGTCATAGACACCGTCAAAAGATTCGTTGAGGATAGGCTCAACTATTGATCGGAAGTCCGTACTGCGCATCGGGGCTGCCATAGTTCAGTTCTCCTTAAATTGCGGTTACGACGGCAACAAACTGAGGTTTAGAGATCTGTACACGTACAACTGTATAAGCGTCTCCCCAGTTATTGTCAACGTTCGGTGCGATATCAACAATACGCATTTGACCTTGTGTACTAGAGCCTACTAAAGAAGCAGACATAGTGCATTGGGACAAACCAGTGGTTGTTGAACCAGCCGTTAGATTAGTGAAGTTTGCTTCGTTACCGATAGCAGTTTGTGCGACAGCGCCATCAGCTTGAATTTCATAAACGATTTGTTGATCATTATAAAAATAAGCGATGATATTTGTGCCTGTAGTACTAGCTGGCCAGTAATTAGAAACACGACGACGACCAGTTGTATCAGTAAACTCGACACCTTGAAATGAGCCTGAAAAGGCTTCAGTCGTAGCGACGGGAATGATCTGACCACTGTTCGCGGAATACGAGACTGGCTGACCTTTTAAAATATTGGTCGCATAGCCAGACGGGATACCATTTGTTAGAGCCTGAGCACGTTCCAAACCTGTTGGAAAGAATGCAGGGCGCAAACCAAATGGAGCGTTAGTAGCTGACATAGATTGCTCCTTAAAATGGTTAATAGATTTTGGTTTTTAGCTTTGTTCAAAGCCGATTTAGCAAAATCACATTATCGCGATTTTAAGTACTGCGAATTCTTTAGAACTAAGCGCTAAACTTCTAGCGCTTATTATGCAACCAATTATAGCCTCTTTTATTCAAATACGGGGGCTTTTTTACTCATGTCAAATTCCATACCATCACCTTCAACATTACCAAGACGTTTGCCGCTATTATCTTTAGCGCTTAAGAGCTGTTCTTGTTGAAGTTTGATCTTGGTTTGTTCATCCATCGGAGCATCATGATGCATTTCTTGCATGATTTCCTGATAAATATCATTAGGAATTTTATAAAGAACCATCTCATTAACTGAGATAAATCCTTCCATTTCTCCAGACTTTACTTTCAAATGTTCAAAGCCAGGAACATCCTCCGCAACTACAGGGGTATAGCCCATACGTAAACGCTTATGAATAGGGTCATACTGATTTGTAGTTGAAAGCCAGCAAGGGTGAAATCCAGGAATTTCAGGCACTGTTGGTAAAGCTTCTTGTTGCCACTCTGACCGAAACATCCGACGACGTTCATCAGATGAAACCATTTTAGACTCAGGTGGCTCACGACTTACATCCTGAGAGGCTCTAGTTTCACGACCTGCGGTAGTATTTTTCTTCAAACGATCATCACTCATGATTAACCTCTATTCTTATTTGCGCGGTCATAATCTATGAACCGCTGTGTCATCTTTTTACGTAACTCAGGATTTTCCCAAGCACCCGCTTCTTTCATTGCTGCCACACGCTCTGGACTAATCCTGAATTCATTGGACTTAGTAGTAGCTGTAGTATCTCTACCTGAACTGGTCATAACTGATCTTGGTCTCTGTTGGGGTTTAGAACCGCTAGGGCTTTGTTTAGGTATATACTTGCTTAGGCGGTCGCTTAGTTCGTCCCAATAATCTTCAGAAGTTGGGTCGTAACCCTCAGCTGTAAGTTTTTTGTCAACAATTTGAGCAATTTCAGATTCTTCATTACCACCGCGTGGGTCATACCATGGATTATCTTCCATCCAATCAGCAGCCATTTTTTGCACCATAGGATCTGGTACTTGAATGTTTTGCTGTTGTGGTTGGTTGATTTGGCGAGTTGCATTATGCTTAACGCTCTCAAGAGATTCAAGTTTACGCTTAGATTCATACCAGAGTTCCTGAGCGCGGGTGACTCCCTGCCCATCTTGTTGAGCTACTGCCTCGGATAGCTTCATCTTAGCATATTCAACTTGAACACCAGCATCCTCAATTGCTTTATCAACTCTAGCTAATTCAGCACCTGAACTTTTACGCTCTACAACTGCTAAGCGGTTAGATAGTTCAGAGTTCTGTCTTTTTAGGGCATTTATAAGAGAACTTGATTCTTTAACTTTTTCACGATGAATTTGCTTTTTCAAGCGACGTTCTTCACGTCTAGCCTCTCGAATCTTTTCGCGGTCTTCATCGTTATCATCTCCACCTGCATCTAAGTCATTATCATCATGCTCTTCTGCAGTTGATTGTGGATTTGATGCACCATCTGGCAGTTGTACTGCTGCACCGCCATCTTGTAACTCTTCTACTGCTAATTGTGTTTCCATTTTATCTGTTGGATTCATGCTAGTTTTCCTTTCAAAACTTAAATGAACGCTTTAATTGCACGAGGATCCCCTGTAACTTTGCCGATTAACTCATGGTCGTTAAAGAAGGTAAATAGAGCCTTACCATTCAAACCATTTTCATCAACATAGTCGACCTCCCATCGGTCACCACCCCATTTAACTACACGGACGAAGTCACCGACTTCAGCCCATGCGCCTTCTGGCCATGGTTCACTAGTATCTCGCTGTTTAAATGCAATAGGACCAACGGCTAGAACTTTGCCGATTTGGGTATTCCATTTTTCAGTTTCTTTGGTTTCAGACGGGAGTAATATACCCGCGCTGGATACTTTTTCTTTGACGGCACGTAGCTGAACTAGTACGCGAGCACCAAAGGGTGTGATCATTGGATCAACTGCAGGAAATGCTTCTTGCAGCGTTTGTTCTACATCAAAAGTCATGCGACTCTCCTTTTAAAAGCTCTATACAGAGCGGTTTTACTACAAATCTTTGTCTTGCTCTTTCAGTAATTCGTCAATCATATCAAGAGCTTCTGCAAGCCCTAAATTGATTCCTACAAGGCGATGGTAGCTTTCCATATTAATAGCCCCACCTTCAGCAAGAGAAAGGGCGATTTCAAGTCGCCTATTCTTTAGCTTACCAATTAAATCAACGACCACGAGCTGCACCACCTTTTTTCATGGTGGCAACTTTAATTTTACCCGCATTAAAATCAGCTTTAAGTGGTGAACCTTTAGCTGGCAGATTAGCTGCTTTGCTTTCAGCAACAGCCCCACCATTTGCATATTTCTTTACTTTACCGCCTTTTTTCATCACATTACCTTCTGTGATTCCCATTGCCATCTTTTTATGTGCGCTAATTGCTTCAGACATTTAATTCTCCTTGAGTAGGTTGTGCTGCTGTAGATTGTTGTGCTTCTGTTTGCGCTGCTAATTGCTGTTGCATTGCTGATTGCTCGGCTTCTTGAGCGGATTGTTGCGTATTTTGAACATGTTGCTGCGCTGCTTGCTGCATCGCCTGTTGATGCTGAACTTCTGCCTGCTTTGCTTCAAATTGTTTTTCAATCGTCATAACATTTACGGCATGTGTCAATTTTGCAGCTTCGATCTGTTGCTGACTCACAATTTGAGCCTCTTTCTCTTGCGCATCTTGATTCTGTTTCTGCGCTTTCAATTGAAGTTCAGCAGAATCCACAGCCTGTTTGCGTGTAGTCTCAGCCATAGCAGTTTGTGTGAGGGCATTAACCTGAGCTATGATATTAGGGTCAGTAGGTGGTAGAGGCTGTTGCTGTTGTAGAGTCTTCATCAATTGCATCATCTGCTGAATACCTTGACCTACTTCGGATAAGTTTTGAGCAGAGTCTTGATGAACGTGCTGCGTGGCTACAGCCAATAGTTTTTGAGCCTCTTGAATAACCTCTTGTACTTTTAGAGCATTGAAGGGTTTACCAAGTGCCACACTAGCATATCCGTCTACCTGATTCAAATACCATAAAGTTAAATGTTGCTTTAAATGCTCAAGGCAAGCAGGCACAAATTGAGGAGCCACAATTGGGTTAGCCCCAAAAATTGGATCTTTTGCATAAGACAAATGGGTCAAGAAGTGAGCGAGGTGATCCTGATTCGGGAATGCACCTACTGGTCTGCCGAGGGTCATTGATACATTCTCTAAAGCTGGGTTCATATTCTCAACTTCATGCGGATCGGGCAGAATTCCATTAATATCAGGTATTTTGATCTGCTTGAGAATGCGCTTTTCAACTTCTATGCGGTTATATAGGTCTGGATTAGCCTGTGCACGCGCTGCGAGGGTTTGAATCTGGGCATAACGCTGACTTTCAGCAAAAATATGTGGGTCAGAGACAGGAATAACGTCAGAATTATAAGTAAAGTCCTCTTGAGTGATTTCTAAATCTGCAACAATCTCAGTTTTACGCTGTTCATCAAGATACCAGCGATTTAAGCGGGTTAAAACCTTGAATACTCTGCGTTGTGAGTCATGTAATCGCGAATGGATTGATGAGAACACTACTGAGCCTTGCTCAATTAGAGCTTGAGCAGTTCCGACAGGCATATTATTACTTGCGTCAGCAATCTTCTCTTCTGCAGTGGTTACCACTCCTTTTGCAGCTGCAGTTAACCATCCTAAAAGTTGAAATAAGACAGGACTCGGTTGATTGAAAGGCACAGCCATAGCAATCTTACGAATATCGTCTACTCCTGGCGCTCCTTCAATCTCAGAAACTTGCGTAGGCTCAATAACAGTCGATTGCCCACTGATTTTAGCCCCTTTAAGCTTGAGCATTGTGGGCGCGGTGTTGATGTGGGCGGAGTCCAATAAAGCACGTAATGCACCAGTAAGAGCAGCACTAAGCCCACCAATAAGATGAGGTAAGCCAATAGCATAAGCGCCACGCCAAGGTATGAATTTAAACTCAATAAGCCAGTCCAACTTAGTGAAGGTGTCATCACCATCCTCCCAGTTTCTGTATAAACCTACGACTGAGCGTTCATTCTCATCAATCATTAGAATGTAAGGTGCACGCTCTGTTTTACTTAGGTTATCATCTTCTAATTCTAACCATGTAAAGATATGAAATACTCTGCGGATACCATCAATATTGTCAGCTTGTGAACTGCGACCTTCAATCTTGTTATTCGCCTTTTCAGCTTTTGACTCATCAGGCTCTTGACTAGCACGGTATACTTCTAAGTCTGCATAAAGCCCTGAATTGACACGAATGTCAAATTCTTCTTGAGTTATGTCTTGCACCTCAGTAACTCGTGCAGCGGTATAGAAGTTACCAGCAGCGAAGGGTAGGTAGATATTATCAATCGGGACAAACTCCGCACATGGACGTTTCTTTCGTTCATCGTACCACATCTTCATATACTGTGAGCCACCGAGTGGGAGTTGAGTGAGCATTTGCTCTTCTTCATCTCTATACTCTTCAATCTGCTCGGTCAACTGCCAATTCATATAATCACGTTTACGCTCTGCCCGAGCAGTTTTTTCCTCTGTAGCCTCGCCAATGATCTTAGTTCTTACTGGTCCTTCAGCTGGGAATAACTCTTTGATTGCTCGCGCTGCAAAGTCTACACAGGCTTCTGCCATTACTGGATGCACTACCTTTGAGGCTCCAGCGAATTGAGCACCGCCAGGAGCATCTTGCCCCAAGCCTGTTCTACGTAAACCATCTTCGTATTGTTTATCGCGATCTTCTCGAGCTTCTTTATCTTTCTCGATTAAGTCGAGATACTTTATAGCAATTTTATCTAATTCCCAGCTATCAATACTTGAATCTGCAAGGTTCTCATAGAAGTCTGGATTGTCTTCTGGTCCTTTTAAGTCTTCTAAACGAACGATAGCCGAACCATCTGGCAATTCTTCTACATCTGATTCTTCATCTAATATTTCATAGATGGATTCATCATCAGTATCGTCTTCTACACCATCAATATGGCGGTTATAGTCTTGCGGTATCGGCATTTGAGTGGCCATTAGTTCTTCCTTAATAATTCGTAACGCATGTCATCAGTATTAACCGAACCACCCTCATTAAATGCACCAAATGGTTTATAGGGTGTTTTTACTTCATTTGGATTACGCACAAATACTTTACCTTCTTCTTTTCGGTAAGGGGCTACGTCTAGCACGGCTGGAGTTCTGTCTATGATTTCTTGAAAACTTTTAGAGCCTGCACCTAACTTCCTACCTACTGCATTATTATATAGATCTTGTTGCATGTCCTCGATGGTTTGAGGCTTTTTACCACCAATATTCTCTAAATAATTGGCATATTCATGTACATGCCCAGCAGCATTCACTATAGGGTCAGCAATGTATTTACCAATTAACGGTACACTTTCAATTCTACGAGTCAAATCAGCAGCTGCAAGAACATGACGCGCTGCATCATTATAACCCCCACTGCGACCTTCAGGGCTTATATTATCCGCAACTTCAGCATAATAGTCTGGAGTGTAAGAGAATGTACCGTAGGTATCTTCTGGATTGGGAGTACCACCTTGGTTCATGCGAATGATGCCACCTTTTTTATGACCTTCAGGTGGAGGATTGTTTGGTGCTAAGTCTCCATTAATTCTACGTGTATATTGAGCATCAAGATATGCATCAGCTATATCCCTTGGAGTAGGTATGCGATCTCGATTATATCTGTCAATTGGCATAGCTGGAGCATTACGTACATTATTGGATATATTCTCTAAGCGAGAATTAACGTCTGCAATCTGATTGCGAGCCTCATCCATCATTCCTTGAATGCGTTCATGTTCTTCATGATCCGTTGGGTCATCCCGTTGGGCATCACGTAGGTCATGTCTGTATTCTTCAATATGATCTACTAACTGATTCTTTCTAGCAATTAGGCTAGCATGAGTGTCAACATTAGCAAGGGTAGCACTGGGCGCGGGAGCTGCATTTTTGATATCTTCTTTAGAAACAAAGCGCGGTAGGTTTAATTGAACTATATCAGCTTTCGGGATACCTAAGGTTTGAGATGCTTTAGACTCCCAACCAGCTACCGAGGTATCAATTATGTCATGCTTAGAAAGGTCATTGCCAGCTCCGCGGATAATATCTGAGCGCGCATTTAGGTAATCCTTAAATGCTTCTCTATATGGTCTGCTAATTGAGTCGGTTTTATGAGCCTGCATATATCCGAGGTTAAATTTGCCGTCTCTTTGATCTCTAAACTCAATTGCACCGACGGGCATTCCCGACTCTTTATCCATGAGTACTGTAATACGCTTTTCACCTGCTCGTGTACCCGTCATGTATGAGCTAGCATGGTTAACTGACTCATCTTCTCCTGGATTCAGACGAGCTTTACCAGTCACAGGGTCAACAGGGTACGAGTGTGTATACTTTTGACCTGTGAATGGATTGATTCCTGGATGGGGTGCGTTGCTTTGTGCAATGCAATGGTCAAATACAAGACCAGCGAGGCTCACATGACGACGGATATCTTCCCATGGCATTACGTCTGTAATTTCAAGAGCCTTTGTATTCCCGAATGTAGATTCAGCTGGGAGTTGATCTACTACCTGCTTCATGTACTTATTGAGGTTACCGAGTTTATCACGTTCAGCTATGCGCTCGCGTTCTTCTTGACGTATACGCGGTGCGGTATGTTCTTCAATGAACTTATCTAATTTGACTGAAGGTTTACCAGTTTTTGGGTCTAACGGAATCTCACCATTCATGATTGCGTGGGTATAAGCTTTTGCAGATTGTGAATACCCGAGGTCTCTAATTGGCTCGCCTTCTATATTGAACATTGGTGCTTCATTGGGAGTAATAAACTCTCCCTCTTTTTTGTTAAATAGATTAGGGTAGAACTGTTGTTGACCATATGGCATATTACGCATACGTCCAGCAGTGGTTGGTTGATATGCTAAATCATTTAATGCCTCATATGCCTGAGCTACTTTGAGGTTCTCAGCTTCTTTTTCTAACTTAGACTTTGCACGAAAAGCATTGTCAATCTGGTTAGTCAACTCTTTGTATTCAGCACCGAGGATTGGGTTAGCAGTGGGGTCAGTGTCAGGGAGTTCCGCTTGGCTCTGCATAGCCAACTGGTTCTTACGGCTGTTGAGCTTATTGAATGCATCGGTAGCGGTTTTAATCTCAGCGTTTTTTGTATTGAGGAGTTGTCCCGCTAATCCTTCACTCGGCATACCTGCTTCGGTTCTTCGTTCTCTTAATATTTGTGAGGCAGCACTTGTAGAGTCATTAACCCTAAGACCCAATATCTCACTAGCTGGCAGGTGAGTGATACCTCGCTTAGCGAGTTCCATCATTGGACCTTGTCCCGTACCAACCCACTTTGTAAGGTCAGTCTTAAATTCTTTACCGAGGTATTGATGAATCGCCTTGATGCGTTCATCTATTTCAGCTTGAGTGGGTAGGTGGGCACTTTTTGTTTTAGAGAGTAACTTTTCTACCTTTTCAACTTCTTCATTCTTTACCTCACGTTCTGACTCTGTCAATCCTTTACGTGGTGCATTTTTGAGTAGGTAGAGTTCATCATGTAGGGCTTGACGGTAATCCGCTCTTTTTTGAACAGCCTCGATTGCCTCGGGAGAGCTTCTGAATTCTTCTATCATTTTCAATCGCTCAGCACTGCCCACTTCTCCTGGGAATGCCATGTTAAATGCACTACGAGCAGCGGGTGCATCTGGCGCATCGGGATACATCTCGGAGATTTTATTAGAAGCAAAGTCCTGCCATGCCTGCTCAAGTTCAGGAGTGGTCATCAAAAAGTGATTATAGTAATCTTGAAATCTAGATTCGGCATCAGGCTCAAATTTAAGACCATAAGCCATCTCATTAGCGAGGTTTCCGTAAACCTTACCGAGTGCTGAAGTTCCATTAGGCAGGTCTGTCGGCTCAATGTATTGACCCTGACCCACTGGACGCACAGCGTACATATTGGTCTCGGGGATTATGTCTGGTATTCCTGGGATTGCTGATTTACCTGCAGCTTGCCGACTCGCTAGTACGTCGCCCACTCCTTCGGCTGCACTTTGAATGTTCGCTCCGTAGGTGTTACCTCCGAGGTTGCTCTCACGACGTATACCTGATTGAGCATTTTGAAAATCTTCTTTAATCCGTGCAGCTTCTCTAATTCGTTCTAGGTTCTGCTTAGCGACTACTCTCAGGTCATTAGCTGTGAGTGAGGCGGGCAGTTGCCATGTCTCAGGCAGAGGACCAACTCCCATATTACTACCTAGGGGATGAAATTGATCATACGCTTGAAGCATTTGATTGGCAGAGCGGGAAGTCGGTTGATACTGTAGGACAGCACTTGCCTCAGGTTGACCGATGCCCTTCGCTACCTCAGAGGGGAAGCTACTCATAGCTGCCATGAGAGCCTGTGGCACTGCAGTCAAGCCTAACCTATCGGCTGCTGCTTGATAGATATTTGTCGCTGTGGAATACGGCTGGGGTTTCTCGATTGGGACTGGTACATACTGACCTGCTGCCTCGGATGGTAACAACGGTACATCGGATCCATTTGATTGCAAAGGCATTGAACCTTTACGAGCTAATTCATAACGCATCAAGTCCTGCGACTCAGGTAAGGGAATGCTGTTATCGTCCCACTCGTTAAGCGGCATATGGATTTACCCTGCGTGGTTTGGTTTCATCAACGTATTTATCCTCGTCATTATAAATGAAATCTGTGACGAGCCAACCAGAATCCCTCAAATACCTCAAAGCTTGACTGGTAGCGTCAACAAGGTCATCATGCCGAACCTCAGGGAATGCACAAAGTTGATTGAGGAATGGACCACACCAACTCCTCGGATGTCCCTTCTTCTCCGTGGACTCGGGTAGATATACCAGACCCTTTGCGATGATTGGACTGACGATGTTTAAGCGTTGGGTCTTATCCGCCATGCCAGGATTGTACGGACGGATTGGTAGACCTGCACGCTGTAAGTCCTGAATCAATGAGATGCCTGCGGACTTATCCTCAATCAGAACCATGTCTACCTTTTTGCCGTTGCCCCATTCGTCGTCATCGCCATAGATTGAGGCATACTCCTCAACGACCCTCGGTCTCAGCTCGGGATACTGCATGTGTTCGGTCCAGCAGTCGATAACCATCGCGGACATTGGCTTGTCTGGGCTAGGTTTAAAGATTCCTAATACTACGCAGGCAGTCGGGTCGTTCGCGGTTTTGTCGCTTGTGGCGCAGTCGTACGATTGAATGACGTATTGAAACTGAGGCAGGGGCTTACTAGCTGGCCAGAGCTTGAACCAGTCTCGCTTGATGATGCCTGACTCCTCAGGGTCAATCAGCTCGGCATATAACTCTTGACGACCGATGTTTGTACCCTCGTATTGGAGGATCTGCTTCTTGAACGTCGGAGCGAGGTTATCAATGTTATCATAGGTTGATGCCGTAACGTACGCAACGTCATCTCCGTCTCGGTTTACTAGGTCAACAATGAGTGGCTTGGGCTTTGGAGTAGTCGTGCAGATGAGGATTGGACGTTGCCCAAGGCGCATCCCGAACTGAATCATATCCCATGACTCATCAAGGTAATCCCATGCTGCGAGTTCATCTAACCAGCCACCATGAAACTGCGGACCACGGAAGCGTCCTGGCTCACTGGCGGGAATACCTTTGATGATTGATCCGTTGATTAGCGTCAATTCATTGAGTGATGATTTATATCCGTTGGGAGCGATGATCTCCTGCGGTATGACGTTCAGTATTCCAGACTCACCCTCAAAGCAGGTGTCTCGCACGTCTGCACTGGTGGGCGCGGATACGAGCCATCTTGTCTCAGGCTCAGTCCATGCCTCCCACCAGATCTCCTCTGATGCCGTTCTCGTTTTCCCTGCACCGCGCCCAGCGAGCAGTAACCAGATTGACCACCAATCCCCAGCAGGCTTAATCTGATGAGCATTTGCAATTGATAGCCATGTGAGTCTTGCCTTAATCGCTGCTCGCATTGGAGCGGGTAAGCAGTTTAAGTCTGGCGCGTTCTTTAGTTTATCCTCTACGATTTTATCAAGAGCAGTGGGCATTACTTAATCCCGTGGAATTGTTCTACTAACCGCACTGCGTCAATTAGCTTAAAGATATTTGCATTGGAATCAAGAGTAGATGCCTTAACGTTAAATAACCCAGCAATCTCAGAAGCGTTCATGGGCTTTTGCACTGCGCGTTCCTTTTTGAGTTCAGCAAAAAACTGCAATCCACGCTCCATTGCTTTGACGTCTTCGTCCCAGTGTGGGTCAGGGGCAGTCATCGGTTTGAACTGCTCGCTCAATTTCCCGACTCCTTTTGACGTTTTGACAACAGCACCGCCATCAGCTCTTTTGCAAATGTACCTGCTTGTTCTACCTCGATTGGGTTGCCGTCTGGTCCGCTCATTTCAACAGCAGCAATAGCCTTCCCGTCTAGTCGGTCGCTCAATTCCCGTACCGCCCATGACTCACCAGCCTCAGCCAGCGTAAGCAGGTTATCCACAATCGCCTCAAGCTTCTTTGGATTTTGTGTTACCTTGCGTCTTAGCATTGCAGCAAACGCTCCGCGCACCTGCTGATTTGTATTACCTATTTGCCCACCACTGGGCTTCTTTGTGTCAGAAGTCATCACGAGTCCTAGAAGATTGTTTAATATAATTATCGCTTATTTTTCTCATATTGAAAAGCCTCATTTTTCAAACCGTTTATTTCAAACCGTTTCCCTCTAAAGAGAATACAATAAACGGTTTGAAACCACCAATGACTATTAGGGGTACAGAGTCCCCCCACTAATAGATCAGGCGGTTTGAATTGCGCCAAACCGCCCCGCTTAAAACGGTTTGAAATTTTATAAACGGTTTGACACTCCAGACCATAGTCTATATCACTTCTCAAACCGCCTGAACAGAAACGGTTTGAATTAACCAAGGTAAGTCCCCATTACTTTATAGTAAAGACCTGAATTATTACCGAGTCCCAGTTCAGTCCGTTGATCTTTTGAAAGATCCTTAGGATTAGTTGAAAAGATTCTACCCATTCTTTCAAGGTCAGCCAGAACCTGTTTAACTCTATCCCGCGCCCCACCCAGCTTCTGTCTAGAGAGTAATTCAAGAGTTACAATATGATTCTCTTCATTCAAAAGATGAACAGCTCGGTAAACCCTCTCTATGAACTCATTAGTGGCTACTTCTGCTTTTGCTTCAGCTCTATCATCAGGGTTGGACTCAAAGTATTCGGTAGTAAAGTAATCAATATCAATAGGCTCTCCGTAAGGAGTTAAACCTTCAATAACGTGTCTTTTGATTTCAACTCTTACCTCTTGAATGATTGCACCGTCGCGGTCTTTACCATTGCCGAGTAGTCTTCCTGTCATACCTTGAGGATGTACAATCCCCATTGTTCCGTGGCAATCTCCAGCTACCGAACCAGCTCCACGTGACGTTAGGTCTTTATAATTATCTAAATCAGCGGATGACTTCGTTATGTGCGTCACAATCAATACGGGAATACGATAAGCCTCCCAGAAGTGCAACTTAATCTCACTAATAAACTTTGAGAGTTCCGCATTATTATTCTCATCTTCTACGTCTAGACTAGCAGCTTGAGTGTCAAATACTACCAGGGCAGGTATGCTCTTTCCGTCTTGCTCAGTGTTATAGTCTTTTACTACCTCGGCTAACTTCTTTATTTGATTTGGTTTATACCTCTGCGTGAGTTTGATTTGAAAGTACTTACGCCATTCAGCTTCTTTTTCTTCTGAACTGCTGAACTCCCTGCTTTGATGAATCTTCATTCCCATGACCATCTTATTTACTTGATTCGTATCCTCAGTAAAGTAGAACACAACGCGCCTATGCCGTGGTGTCAAGAAGTTAGGAGTAACAAGGTGCGCCACGTTAGCGCATAAGGGAGCAATGATTGACGTTTTACCTTTACCTTGAGAACCTGCAATACTCCGCACACCTTCTCCAATAAAGTTATCAACAACCCAATCTGGCGCAATCATCTTACCAATCCACTGCTGGATGTCAATGATTAAGGGATCATTGCTAACCGCGCTGAGTTCTTTTACTGTTGTGCTTACTTCGGTAGCAATAAATTTAGGATTGTTTGAAGCATGATGATATAAAGTTCCAAGGCTAATCTCACCTCTCGAGTTAGCATGAATATCATTCCATTGATCTGCAAGATCAGCATCAGAGGCTACTTTACATAACTTACCTGCTGACCGCTTAGACCATTCAGAAAATAACCTAAATCCGTCAGGCACTCTAGCGAGGCTAAAACCTATATGAAGCCATGTATCATAAGAACAATCTGGGTCAATATACTTGAGTGCGCGTTCAATATCGTCTATTTGACTTTCACTGAGTATTAAATGGGTTAATGAGGCTTTGTTTTCTGTTCTATCATCTGATATATCTCTATCAATATATTCTTTGATGAAAGGTTTAAGGTCAACAATCTCAGCATCATTCTTAAACTTGTTTCCTGTAAAAGTAAAGTACTTAGCACGGGAGTAATATTCCCAACCTTTTTCAGAACTGCGATTCTTACCGCGGAAGTATTCACCATACCCAATGGCATGTACTCCGTCGCCACTCGGACTCAGCTCAACATAACTAGGTAATTTATCTGCTAGGGAATCATTTTTATGCTGTGAAATATCATCAAGGTCAATGCCCTGCCAATAGCCTTCACCATCCCGACCCAGCGCAAAGCCCAAGCCAGTGAAGTTCCCTCTGCTTAGCATTTGAACGGCTACGTCATAAGTCTCTAGCCGTCTTAAATCCTCAATGGTATCAAGAGTACCGCGCCTAACTGTACCGTCAGCATAATACGGAACTTTACGAGTACTATGAAGTTCATGTTCACTATACCTCTCTGAGCGCCAGAGTAACCAACGCTTAGCATTTCTCATTTTATATGGGACTACAGAGCTAGAGGTAAAGCCTTTGCTCTTGTTTATTTCTTCTGGGTTATAATCATTCAGATCGAAACCGAATTTGTTAGCCATTTACGTTATTACCTCGCATTAAGTTATAAATACTCAACACATTTTAGGTCTACCCACTCGTGGGACTAGGTCCCAAATGATGTTCGGTCAACTCTGCGAGGAGGAGTGGGTAGAACTAAAATGGGTCAAGTCACCGAACACCCCTATTATCACTCACTTTTTCTAACTAAGGGTTTTCACTCAAAAATAAATGTTGCCTTCATGAAGCTTTTGAGGTTTAATTCATTGTATAGTTTCACCCAATAACCGATTCAATAAAGGAAATAATTATGCAAAGCCTATATGATCTAGCTGAAGACGAAATTGCAGTCAGCGCTAAAGTGTCTGACTCAGCAGTAACCCTCTACAAAGAAAAGTGCAAAAATTGCGCTGGCACAGGAATCTGGGTCGCCAGTAACAGAAGCTTTACTGGCCAATGCTTTAGTTGTAAGGGTGTTGGTTTTCATGAATTCAAAACCAGCGCAACTGAGCGTGAAAAGAATCGCAACTCTTATAGTCAATCTAAAGAGCGCAAAGAAGCCACAGCCGTACATAACTTTCAAAAAGAGTTCCCAGCTGAGTACAACTGGATGATGAAGTCTCATGCCACTTTTGAATTTGCACGGTCAATGTATGACTCAGTCAAGAAGTATGGCTCGCTAACAGAACGCCAACTCGCTGCCGTTCAAAATTGCGTGGCTAAAGAGTTGGCTCGCACCGCGCAGAAGGCAGAGAAAGACTCATTAGCTCCGTCAGTATCCGTAGAAGCAATCGAGGTCGCATTCAATAAAGCGCAGTCTGCTGGTATTCAACGTCCAAAGTTGCGTCTTGATACATTTACCTTTTCACCTGCTCCTGCCTCAGGACAGAACGCAGGCGCGTTATACGTTAAGGAAGGTGACCAATACCTAGGTAAAGTTTTACGTGGTAAGTTCTTTGGCTCTCGGGATTGCACTGACGAGGTTCAAGGTCGCATTATTGCAGTAGCTAGTGATCCCGCCAGTGCAGCAATCGCATACGGGAAGAAATATGGATCATGCGCAGTATGTGCTCGCACGTTAAGTGATCCAGTCTCAGTTGAACGTGGCATCGGTCCAATCTGTGCAGACAGATACGGCTGGTAAAAATATATTTTTAAAAACACTTGCCTTTTAAAATATTCTCAGGTATAGTCTAACTTAGCTTCACTTAATAAACGATTAATAAAGGAAATAAAAATGAACCACACTACCATGACAACCCTCGTATCACAAGCCTTGAGCCAGAATGCTCAAATGGAAGATCTTGATAAGCTCGGCATCTTGCTTGCTCAAATTGCTGACCTACAGCAGGAAGCAGATGTACTCAAAGATGTTTTCAAGAACGCTGGTGAAGGAACATACGAGAGTGCCCTCTACAAAGCAACTGTAACACTCAGCCAACGCTCTACCTACGACTATAAACAAATGGTCGCTGATATGGGTATCACTACTGCTCAGTTGCAACAATACTACAAGCCCTCAGCATCAATCGCAATCCGCGTAACCGCTCGTTAGGAGATAATTATGAATCGTGGCTCAATATTCACCACTGAGGAGGAAGAACTCCTCAAGGGTGTTTTCAAGCGCCTAGACCGCAAGTTAGGTATCACTAAAACAGTACCAAAGAAGCACCTGAAGAAGTTTCAAAATAAGTTAAATGAATTAGCTTATACATCTAATAAACAAATAAAGGAATAATTATGAAATTCAATTACCGCGCATATTTCCCATACTTTTTTGTAGCTGATATTATTATCTACGCTACTGTCGCTTGGCTTTTGTTCATAATCTTTACAGGAAAATAATCATGATCTTAACTTCAGATGCATCTTTAGAATTAGAACTCCCAGTCTCTGCATCCAATGCATTGCAAAGTAATAACCTTTCTGCTAAATACCAGATGATTAAAACATCTGACGTGCTTGATATTATGACTGAGAATAACTTCGTTGTTACTCAAGTTCATTCCCTCAAACCTAGAGTACGTGACCCGCGCTCTGTTGAACATTTTATTCGTTTGAGGCATCGTGATAATCTAATCGCTATTAATGGTTCTGTACCTGAGATCCTCGTTGTCAACTCTCACGATGGCTCTACCTCACTGCGTTTAGATGCTGCTCTGTTCCGCATTGTTTGTGGTAATGGGTTGGTTGTTAAGTCCCATGATATTTATGCAGCTCGTTTGCGTCATCTTGAAATAACAGAAGATAGGGTAATTACCGAGGCTATGCGTGTTATCAATTCAGCGCGGGAGTCTGCTCGTCGTATTGAACTCTTCATGTCTCGGGTATTAACAGGTACAGAAGTTTATAACCTTGCTATCGAGGCAAGTGAAATGGCTCTTCAGGTTGTCGGAGCACATATTGACCCAGGAAACCTATTAACCTCTCGTAGAGATGAAGATGGTGGTCCTCAACTTTGGAATGTATTTAACCGAGTGCAGGAGAACCTTGTACGTGGTGGAATCACTTACAAAACAAAAACTGGGCGCAATATGACATCTCGAGGCATAATTGGGGCAAGTCCATTGGTTCGAGCCAATGAAAAACTCTGGGAAATTGCTGAAACATATCTATGAAAACTATCTTCGATAAACTCTCTCTTGATCGTAAAGTGGTCAAGTGGGAGGATTACCTCTATAACCTAACGGACGTTGAGAACCATAGAGGTATCTGGTTCAAGCGGGACGATTATTTTGCTCCGTTAGGTTATGCAGGACCGAATGGTTCTAAATGCCGTCAGTTAATCTGGTATATGACTCGCAACGCTAAGGGTAAAACCCACGTGCTAACTGGAGCGAGTGTTCAATCTCCCCAGATTAGCATGTCAGCTGTTGTAGGTGCGCATCTGGGTTTAAAAACCCGCGTTGTGGTATACTCTAAACCTCACACTGTAATGAGCCACGATAATCCTAGGATCGCTGCTGGGTTCGGTGCACACTTTGAGTATGCCAATGCGCCATATAATCCAGTGCTACAACGCATGGTAACCAGTCTAGAGCAGGAAACTAGTCTTGTGGTCAACTATGGTATCACCATCGACCATAAAAAGCATCCTGAGGACGTTCTGGGCTTTCATCAGATTGGTGCAAATCAAACAAAGAATATTCCAGCTGAAGTAAAAACTCTCATAATGCCTGCAGGTTCTTGTAACTCTCTTTGCAGTGTATTACTTGGGTTATCTCAAGATCCTAAGAATGTAGAAAAGCTCTATACTGTAGGTATTGGTCCTAGCAAGTGGGAATGGATACGCGAGCGTGCCGCAATCATGGGTATTGACGTGGATAACCTCCCATTTGAATGGAAACATCATTCATTGCATGATACTAAGTATGCTAAATACACGGATAAATTCAATGGCGAGAACTTTGACGGGATTGATTTTCATCCCACTTATGAAGCAAAAATATGGCGGTTCCTAAAGTCTACTAATCAATTAGATTATGATGACAGTACGTTGTTTTGGATTGTAGGCTCAACACCGAGCCTGAAAATAGTTGAACCTTTTTACACAGAGGAAATATAATATGATTAAGCCAGTTGCTAAAAATCCTGTAAACTTTAGAGATTTTAAAAATTATGTACCAGTTCGTCATCCTCAGCAGCATAGGATTGAAGAGTTTCGTATTATACCGAGTCTCTGGACGAAAGGTACAAGATGAAAGAATTCTTATTGGGCGGAGTAATGGGGCTGTTCATTGTAATTATGGTATTTACCACTTTATATCTTAGATGGGGACACTTTTAATGATACCAGAACAAGATATTTATGAATTCTACATGGTTAAAGCAACAACTCCAATACCTAATAGATTTCAGAACTATTTAAAGAAGTTTCGTAAAGTTGAAAAATTTATCAATGATTATAGAAAGAATAAAAATGACTGAATGTGAAATTGCTTTTAACGATTGGAACAAACTACTCAAACGTGCAGACGCTGAAGATTTATTACTTGACCCTTACTCTGTCTGGTTAGAAAGCTGGAGTCAAGCAGCAATGTACGCTAAGAGTTTAATTCAACATAATTTAGAGGATACTTCTCTTGAACTTGCAGTAATACTAGAAAGGAATTTAGCAAAATGACTGAGATGACTGATTTTCAAAAACAGTTCTTTGCAAAGGGAACACAGGCTACTCTATTTACTCAAAAAGAGTTTGATGATGCTTTAGCTCTGGCTCAAGCTGAGATTATGACAATGGCAATTGAAGCAAGTAAGACCGCAGTCTTGATGGAACGAGAAGCATGCGCTAAGATTGCATATGAACTAGAAAATGATACTTATGGCAAAGCAGATGATTTTAAAGCATTAATAGCAGAAGCAATCCTAAACCGCATCCCATCTCAAAGGAATTGACATGACCACCTTTACAACAGAAGACCGCGTAAAAGCTGAAAAAACTGAGCCTGTACCCTTCGCTGGGCATATGGATATTAATGACGATGCTCAAACTGAGTTTGATTTTGAGCAAGATGAAATCGTACATGAACTTGAAAAACGTCTAGAGGATTGATATGAAACTTATAATCTTAATAATCCTATTCAGCGTGGGCTACTTAGCGGGTTCTACGGCTTGTAAAGCTCAAATTGCGCAGTACACCAACCAATATGGGCAACCAGTTATGACTGCGGTAGTAACAGGTAATACAATCGTTTATTCTAACCAATATGGGCAACCAATTGGGTCTGCAATACAAACCCCTATGGTAACTCCGACTCCTGTTTCTACACCAATTCCTATACCTGCTATGTTACCTTTGATGCCAATGATCGGTATACCCAAATGAAAGAAGAATTGAAACGCGAGGGGGTATTAATCGGTAAATACTTTATATCTTCTGAACAAAAGAAAGAAAAGATTTATATTGGATTAGTTCGCAATAGAGAAGGTGGTCAATTTAAAATTAAAGAACTTGAAAAAGTTATTGATAAATTTTACAAGGAGAATTTCTAATGGACTACCGACTCAAAGAGAATAGATTAGCGTATTTTAAATCGCTATATAATCTAAACCTTGTGTTCAAGTGCCATCCTGGCATGGTGTATAGTTATATGCCTGAACTTAAAAAGCGTCTAAACTGGGACGATGAAACTGCTCTATGGTTCGCTGTAATCAATGGGCATACTCAGAATCCAATCACATCAATGCGGATTATGGAGTTCATGCCGACTATTCCTCAGAGCAATGTTGAATGGCGAGAGGCTCACAGGGTATTTAATGACCAATGGACTCGTCTTTCTTTTGATAGTGACAGGAATAAACAAAAGAAAGATACTATCTCAGGTCTATACTCTTATGCTGAAATACTTAGGGAGTCAGGTGGTACTCAGGCTCAACTCTGGTCTAATAAAACCTATCCTCAGTATTGGGAGATTGCTAACTCTATTAAAAGCTTTGGGCGGTTGTCTACATTCTCATACCTTGAGTATGTTGCTATCAATGGCTTTGGGGCAGATTGTACTGACTTAATGTTTAATGATTACTCAGGTTCGCGCTCTCATCGAAACGGCATGTTCTTTCTACTAGGCATGGACGAATTTATATTTGATAAACGTCAGCCTAATTCACATGACGGAAAGTATTATGACTTTGAGAAAATATGTGCTACGCTTGAATCCACTGCTGATAAGTTTTTGAAGGAATTTACAAAAGAGTACGGAACTTATAGCGACATTGGTAGATTTACTCTTGAGTCTTGTTTATGTCAATTCAAGAATGGATTCTTTAGTCGTCGGTATCCAGGAGTATATGCAGATATGGGCTGGGATAGAATCAAATGGTATGATTCTAGAGATATGAGTCAATACACTGGTATATTTAAAGACATCCGTGCTGACAAGCTACCTGATTGGCTTAGAGAAGAATGTGAAGTTAAACCAATACTCCGCGCTACAAAGGCTAGTATGTTTGCTGAAACAGGAATGCCTTTCCGTGGTGAATATTTGTTGAAAGAAGAAAATGAACGCATTTGAGGAATACTGTTTTGGCAACGACTACATACTGCGGTTTTATCGTGTTGACCACGGTCTAATAT
>Ga0208255_100002_pt1 | contig 56201 bp, 97 predicted proteins | sample CryBogCBH06Jun08_FD_184600 | JGI IMG/M metagenome (GOLD analysis project Ga0208255, IMG submission 184600) | Freshwater microbial communities from Crystal Bog, Wisconsin, USA - CBH06Jun08 (SPAdes) | ecosystem: Environmental > Aquatic > Freshwater > Lake | place: Crystal Bog, Wisconsin, USA... | reverse complement strand
ATTAGGTTGAATGTATACAGTAGCATTAAATTCAAATTGAGTATATGCTGTTGAATCTAAAAATTGTGGAGTTCCTGATACCTTAACCATATCTGGAGTCATAGTAACAATAGAGTGATCTAATGTTTGCCCATTTGGATAACCATTAAGTGTACCAACAATTGATACTGTAATTGGAGAATTTCCAGTAGGTTTTGTTTTAAAGAACAATTTAATGGCATTTAAAAATAAACCATTTGGATAATTAGCAGAAGATATTATAAATGTTTGCGCAACAGGATCGTAAGGACTATATGTTGTTACAACATTAGTTGATGATTGTTGACTTGTTTGTGTGAATGTATTTTTTGCGCCAGCAGGAGAAGCACCAAAGTCAACAGACTGTGAAGTTGTTTGTAAACCTTCAGCATAAAATGTTGCTTGAGCAAATGTTGTCCAACTTGCCGGATTAAAATTACTACCGTTATCTAATTGTAATACTCTTTGGCCTGTATGGAAAATGCCAGCAGGAATATTAAAAATGCCGTAGAACGAACCATATTCATCAGTATTCATATTACCAATAGAATATACAATATTTGTATCAACATCTAAGGCAGGAGATATTGTTGCGGTTTTTGTTGAACCCACATATCCTGTAATTATTGCTGAAGTTCCAATCGCAGCAGAATCACCGGTACAGAAATAAATTGTATTGCCTGTATAGTAATTATCGGTTGCAGAAGCTAAAGGTGAAAGTTGAACAGTAGTTGTACCATTACCTCCAACTACACGAGCACCAAAATGACTTTGACTTACAAATAAACCACTAGCACTAGATGAAACATAATTTCCATTTTGGTCAAAATAACCATTTTGTATAGTTTCTCCAACTGAATTAGTACCCGAATATGAAGTTGAGTAAGGATCAGAAGCAACATACAATCTTGTGTTGGTTGTTCCTGGATAATTCTGAACACCAATAATTCGTGCGGTACCTGTAAACACACCGGCGATACGATAACCAATAATATCATTTACATTAAAGATACCAGTAACACCAGACAATTCAACCACGTTAGTTTTACGAATATATTGTTGAATATTTTGATTATCAAAAGAAGCTTCTAATTGTGTATTAAACAATAAATTTTGTGCAGATACAATTATTTCTTGTGACTGAATGTATGGTAAAACCGAAATGTCTGTGATATAACCATTATTCAATGCGTATGTGTTTCCAAGACTATCATAGTTACCCATGATATTAGTTTGTTGTTGTACTTGACTAGAATAGGTTGTAGTAGCGGTATAACCAACAGCAGAACCAAATGGACTTTGTACATTAGGATTACCGTGATTAACAACTGATAGGCTTGAAGAATATGATGTTCCTGAAATTGTTTGCCAATCTCCTGCCGATAATACATTGACTACGGCTGGATTGGATTGAAACACTTGTAAATTAGGATCAGTAATCAATAGACCAGGAGCTTGTGTGTTGTCAACCCAATTATCTACGTTAGGTGTTAATGATAACTCACCTTGTTCGGTCACAAAAGAAAACGGATTAGCATTAACAGTTCGTGAAGCAAATTGTTGAACAATTGCATTAGATGTTGTAAAAGGCAAACTAAAGTAATTTACTAATCCATCGGTGCCAATATTATAACCCAATGAACCTGATTGAGCACCTGAAGATAATCCCATATTGTATGCTAAAGCTAAAGCTTTCAATGGATAATTATTGACTTGTTGTAAAGCCGTCATTTGATTTGTACGTTTATTGATTGATACTGAATAATCAGGATTTGCAGTATCAGCAGTTGCATAACTAGAAAAGTTATCAACCATAATACCATTTTTAAACCTGTTTAATCCATAAGCATCTGTTATTTGCAAAGATTGTGCATTTTGTTCCAATAAACTCAATGATGTATAAGATTCAATATTACTAACACGGGTATCCAATGCACCAATATCAGCCATTGTATAACGTTTGTGTGAAACCGGAACAACAGATAAATCTGAAACATAACCTGCTGGAGCTTCAGTTGTAATATATCCTGTGTATGGTTTTAATGTTAATTGAGCAAGAATTAAAGAACCATCAGGATTTGCCGGCAATACAGGATTAACAGAAGGCGTTCCTTCTATAACTTTAAAACTTCTGTCTTTACTTAAAACGAGATAATCTTGACGACCCAAATAATGTGAATAACTACCTTCAAATAAAGTTGAATCTATAGGTATATACAAACCAGCATTTGGATTACCACTAGAATACCGAAATGCGAATGTGGCTTGACCATTTATTCGAGCAGGCCTAAAATCAATAGAATCTCTGAGTGAATATAATGTGCCAGTTGCACTAGTATATTTTGGAATATTTTGATAAGTTGTAGGCAATGCAGAATTTAGGTATGACCTAATATTGAAATAACCATCACCACCACTATGTTGATAATAGTTTACTACAACCAAAAGATTACCTGAAGGTTTAGGTGCACCTGCATTTAATGTAATAGATGCGTGATCATAAAAACCATCACGTTGGCCATTATCAAAACTGAAATTTGAAGTTACATCATATGAAGATCCTGCACCCAACATACCAACAGTAGGTAATGTGCCAGGAGCTCCTGTATCTATAATCTGTTTAATACTTATTACGTCAGCTAGATATAAAGATTGTTTTTGACCTGGATTAACCAATCCAGCATTTTGAATGTATACTTGACCAGATGAAGTTAATGCAGTAATATCCACATATGTGGTTGTACTACCAGTAACTTGTGTAAGTGGACTTCCAAATCCAACATTAACCGCACTGGTGTTTGCAGAAATAAAGTTTTTACTTTTAAGTGTATAGTTTGTGTCGTCAGCATTTTCAATAAAAACATTTTCAACAATAGTTGCATTAAAAGAATAAGCAATGTCGGAATTGTTAACGGCTAGTGTGGAAACTGAAGCATCAGAATTTAAACTAACTGTTCGTGTAGCTGTTGTCCAAGGCAATACATCACCAACATTAATATTTGAATTTGAACCTTTATTTGTAACAATGATCGAATAATTTTGTTTTACTAAAGAGGAACTAAGTGTCGAAGATGGTGCACCAAAGTGAATTAATTTTCCATATTGGCCACCAGTATAACTTAATTGTGTACTAAAACCAGAACCCGAAGCAGTAAATGCTACGTTTCTCCACAACTGTTGGGTTGTATAGTTTGTGCTGGTCAATGAAGCGATATACGGAGCACCTAAAGAAAAGATTAATTCTGGCGCACCTGGATTTTGTAAAAGTGTATTTCCAAAAGAATCTTTGCCACTAGCTGAATTAATATTGGCTGAACCAACAATAGTTGCTGGATAAGAAGATTTTGTTGCAGCAACTATTGTATTAGCTTGTGCAATTGTAAAATTGAGTGAGAACACCGAAGTAGTATCTGGTATTACTGTCCAATTTTGATTAACTGTTGCAGTCTTATTCACACCATTATATGATGTGATTGTTCTAAAATCGCCTGCATCAGTACCAGAATTAATAGTAATGCTAATATTATTATAAGCATTATTTGATGAAGAAAAATAACTTGGAAACGTAATTGAGTTTGCTGTTGCAGAAATTGCAGTATTACTTAATGTTGAATTCTGTAAATTACTTACAAAGAATTTATAAACATATGTATTGGCGATTAACCCATTAGATGTATCATGGTCATATAAAAGACTACGAACATTACCTGTGGCCACCAAGGTAGAAGAATATGCCAAAGAAGATGATACATTTACACTAGCCAAAGGTACACAATGTAAATCAACACCTTGTTGTGTTGTTGTGTCAAAGAACGAACTATTGGCACCACGAACTGTATCAGTATACAAATAATTACCATATGCCAAATAAACAGGTGCATTATTTTGTGAAGCCGTTGTTCTAGCACGATCAGTAACTAAATCAACGTTAGTTGTACTTTCGATACGCTTTCCGTGAACATATGCTATACCTTTACCAATACTCATTGTGTAAGTATTGTTGGAAGAATCGGCTGTATTTGTTTTAGGTGTTAATTTGAAATTATTAACAACATAATCTCCGTTTGTTTCATAATCACGCTTAGCAAAATAGTCATCAATTACCGAATAAACAGAACCGTCAACTAATTTAGCAATTTGGCCATTTGTAATACGAATCAACTCAATAAATCCATCATCATCACCAAATGATAATCCACGGGTTTCTAATGTTAGGGTAATTTGATATCTATCTGCGCCTGGTGCTTGATAGTTTGACGCACCAACAGCAGGATCTAATAATGAAGCATCATCAATGGAATCATGAATTGTTTCGGTAATGTTTAAACCAACTCGTAAATTAGGAGCAGCATCATACTTGCTTAATACAATAGTTTGTGGATTAACTTGAACAAAGGTTCCTGTTGAAATAGTTTCACCAGAAGAACTAACATAACTTCCTGCAATATAAAAAACACCTTGAGCAATCGATGCAACGGAAGAAGTTCCTGTTGCTCCGGTCAATTGAGCTTGTGCCGCTAAATTTGATAATGTGGCATAAATTACAGCACCATTGGTAAATTGGTTACCTGAAATATAAGATACAATAAGCGTAGGCGGATCACCTACACCTGCGGTTCCTGTTCCTGGTATTGCTACAAGCACTTTAGCTAAAACTGTACCAGTAGAATCTTGAATCAGTAAACCATTAAATTGTGAAATATCAACAAGAGCATTATTGTATGTTGGTTGTAATTGAATGTAATAGCAACCCAAATTGGTTGTTACTTGGCCGCCAGTAACCGGTGAATTAGGTGCAAAAATATTATCTGCAAAATTAGTAATTTGATTTTGTAATATGGATTGAGATTGAGTTAATTCACGAGCTTGAACCGCAGCACCTGGTTTAAATAAAATCCGATGGTAGTTTTTAGCCGGATCAAAATCATCGTAATAAGGGGAAACATTGAAATTCAGGGACATTTTTTTCCTTTAAAATCCTAATACAAATTTGTATTGTTCTATACCATCAAAACTTCTTGTGATACCAGTTCTATTTTCGATGACCGACATATAACCAGAAAAACTAATAAAATCTGGCTGATTAACCGTTAATAATGTTCTTGCTGTTGCCGAACTATTTCCATAAACAGTTGCGTTCAATATTGGAGTACCTGTTATATTTATGATGTGAACCACATTGGTTGCTGGATCAAAACTTAAAACTGTTCCAACATATGTTGCAGTTTCTAATGATGATCCTTGATATACCAATTCATCGGAAACAAAAGAACCAAAACCTGAAGCCACAATTAAATCAGTAGATACTTTATATATTGATCCATTAGCAAAACCAGGATATGTACTTTGTGCCATTGGATTAATTAATATACCAATTTGACGATAATCAATATCGGTGGGAATTACACCACCTTCAGAACCACTAAATTCACAAGTAACCATTACATGCGAACAACCTAATTCCGAAATAGGATCGAAACCATGGCCACCAATAGGCGAAGAAGCCGTTTTTAATACAACACCAGAACCTAAGGAACTAACAGCAGTAACTCCATAATTAATATAATTACTTCCTGGATTAGTTACAACAACCTCAGTAATTGCACCATTAGAAACTACTGCTCTAGCAGCAGCGCCTGTGCCATTACCTGTAACTACAATAGAAACTGATGCGTTAGCTGGATCATATCCTGTTCCACCACTAACTACATTGATTACCTCAATATCACCTGATCCAGCAGTAGTTTGCATTGGATTAGGAGTGTTATATCCAACTGGTATAGGCATCCAATCAACATCCATAAAATTCTTTTTTGTTCCGGCGTCAATGGTATACATGTATTTCCACTTATATCCATCGGCCCCAATATAAATGTTATCTGTTCCGTAACTTCCTGGTTGAAAGAAAGGTTCGTTTACTGTACTAGCACGATTAGCATTCCATAAACACTTGAATACTTGGTCATATCTATTTCGAACATAAAATTGTAATACTATAAAACCATTTTGATCGAGTGCAAACATATCAATATCATCATCATAATAATCATATATTTGACTTGATTTCCAATCAATTCTTTGAATTACTGGAGAAATATCATTTGATGTAACATGCTTAGCAACAAAAATATTATTAAAAACGGATTTAATATATGCTTGATCTTGTGTTGGTGTTGGGGGAGTCAATTCATTGTCCCACGCATCAACTTTAGCTAAGAAAACGTATATGCTAGCGATTGTAGTACCTGAAACAGGCAATACCGCTGCGGGTGAATAATAAGTTTGCTCTACTTGAGCAACTCTTGATGCGTATGTTAGAAGGTCTTTATTTGCCATGGTCTATTTATTAAGCGTGGATGACAGAAACTAAAGTATTAGCTAACGTACCGTCAACACAGAAATACCTCGCACAAATAGTTGATGTACCTGGTATACTATAAGTAGTAGCATTTATTGTAGAATTAATAGCAGAAACGCCAGATGTATAGGTTTGATTAGTGCCTGCCGTATTTGTGATCCATAATTCAACTACTTTACCAATAGTATAATTAGTCATCGATACAACTAATCCTGTCGATGTTTGTGCTCTTAAAACTGAATTGTTTGCAAAATCAATAGTAATTGCTGTTTGAGCAGCAGGATAAACCAACGGAGTGTAAATGAACCCTTTAGCTGGATTAACATTACCCACAAAGGTGGCGGTTTCTCCGTTAAATACTGCAATTTGAGATAATGTATTTGAGCCAATTCTAGTATTCCAGAATTGCAGCTGGGTACCTTTGGTGGTATCTGTAAAATTCTCGGCAGCAACAAAATCGATTCTTGATTGGCCAAATTGACTAAAATTATTTGACCAACCGTTGCCAGACAATCTTAATAATATATCACCGTTTGCAGTTGCTAATGGAGAAACAGCAGAACCTCTAGCCGAACGACCTACATACACTGGATATGAATTTGCACCAAAAGCATCATTAACAATACGTGAAGATGTATTTGCAAATCCTGTGATTTGCATCATATATCCTTGGTTCAAAGGTGATTGTGAATAACCTGTATTTGCTGATCCTGTAATTTTAAATGCTGGTGTGTTAGCAACATAGGGTACAGCGTTAATTGTAAATAATCCAGCAGCACCAACACCAAGTACTTGTATGTTACCGGAAATAGTTATATCTCCAGCAGTAATAACTCCATTGGTATTTGCCAAAGCATTATTTGCTTTTAGGAAAGATGCTTGTGTAAAGGCTGAATTGGAACTAATCCAGGTATTTTGAGTTGTATTAATACCTGATAATAAAATAGTATTTGCACTAGCTGAATTGGCTTGAGCAAAAGCTGCTTGTGAAAAGGCTGAATTGGAACTAATCCAGGTATTTTGTGTAGCATCTACACCTTGAGTAACTACTGTATTTGCTTGTGATGAAGTAATTTGAGCATTAAATATTAATGCTTGAGTTTGAATTGTTGATACATTTGATTGTAATACACCTACTTGTGAATTTAGTGTTGTTATACTAGAATTTCCAGTATTTGCTAATGCAAAAGCAGCTTGTGAATAAGAATTGGAAGCCGCAGCGGTTCTTTGTGTTGTTCCGTCACCGAAGGTAATACTTGTACCTGTGTTCATTGACAAACCAGAGTAAGTCATTTTTACAACAACGTTTTGCGCTTGGCCACCACCAACCATAAATCTTAATTGTGTGCCTGTTGTTGTTGTGCCAATGGTTAAATTTCCACCATTTGCTCCCGGAGTACCCTGAACATATAAGTATCCATCAAGTGGATTAATTGCAGTGCCTATATTATTATATTCTAATCCAGGTTGATAAAATTTGTTTGCATAACCCATATCAATGAAATTAGCTGAATCTGTACCACCAGAACCAGTATTGGCGGTTATGACTATATCCGCAGTACCACCATCATTAATGTTTACTAAATTAGTTTGAACATATCCATCAGCAGCTGCTGAAAATTGAGCAATTGTATTGGGTAGATTTTGTTGAATTGCACCAACATTAAGAATTTCATTCGAGTAAAGACCTTGAGCAATTGCGTGAGCGCTCATTCGGAAAGTTGTTTGACTTGGTATATCTACCCCTGCAAATACAGTATTTGAAGTATTTGCATTAATTGTAGCTGCTAAAGGTAGTTGTGATATTTTTATTGTGGACATTTATTAACCTAATCTAAAATGATTTGTGTTTCATCTTCTGTTGTAAGTGTGTTTCCGTTTTCATCAGTTAATACCGGTATGTTTACTTCACCTGTGGCACCAAATATTACTACTTTACCATCATCAGCAAAAAACGTTCTACTTACCGACATTAATGAATTTACTGAATTTGATAATGCGCCAGACAAATAAACAATATTATTATTATAATCAACCCCAGCTACCGTTTGTACTGAATTATTTGCAATTAAAATTGTATCTGTGGCATATAAAATATCCTGTAACGGAATGTTAGGATTTTTATAGTTACCATTATTTACAATATTATATGAACCGGTTAGACTCGTTATATTTATATATGAATCTCCTGCATTAGCCGTAACATAGGCCACATTCGCAAAAGATAACCAAACGTTATCTCTTAAAGTAACCGTATTTGCACCAGGAGTGTTACCAATATGCGATGAGAGTATTTCAGAATAAACCTTTTGGCCTGTTGCCGTTGAGGTCATTTGTAAAGTATCTCCTACTAACATTATCGCTTGTAAATTAGCAGAAGCAAGACCATTAAAGGTAACAATATTGGTACTGGTATTCACAAAATCGGATATCATTGTACCTGAAGAATAATTTGTTCCGGTATAATGTGGTAATGTATGAGCTTGTTTTAAATCACCAAAAACATTAAAGTTTGTAGACGCATTGGCTTTCATAGCATATCGACCAATTACTTGCATGCCCGTAGGATGTAACAAATCTAATAATGTGTTTCTATATTTGGAAATTTCTCTTTCTAATGTAAGTTCATATGTGTATTTGTTATATATTGTACTTTGTAATACATCATATGAACTGAGTTGACCTGATGAATCCAAGTATTGACCAGAACTAATAGCCAAACCATTCAAGAAGGTTGTATTTGCCCTAGCACTACCATCACCATAGGTAATTACACCAGTTGAATCATATCTTGCATTAGGGTTAATTGAAGTATATAAATTGGTTAAATTTAAATTAATATTCTTTGAAACTGATGCAGATGAAACTACATGAAGTTGTTTTGCATATTGTGGCAAATTATTGTAATTGTAAACTCTAATATTGTAAATACTTTGTGTAGGATCAGAAAAACCTTGAAGAACTGTAATTGAATCTACTGTAGCAATATAACTTGTATTAGATAAACTTGTTCCTTGATAAACAATATCACCACGACTAGGTAAATTAGATACAGATACATTACTCACAGCAATATCTTGAATCTTCAATGAAATAGTAGGGTTTGATATATAATCTGTTCCGAAATCACTAACAGAAATAGTACTAATAGTACCAATACGATTGGTAATTGATGTAAATTTAGCTCCATCACCTAAAACACCCGGCACGTAAATTGAAGCATTTGATCCTGATACAGAATTTATTGTAACTACAGGCAAAGAGTTTAAGTTGTAACCTAAACCACCTAAAGGATACGGATGAGGTAATTGGCCATTGTTAGGATAAACATATCCTACTGTGGAAATTGCACCAGCAAAATTAACTGAAGTTACATTAGCGTATGCGCCATATCCTGATCCTCCAGCAAAAACAATTTTATCACCTAGAGCGTATCCTGTTCCAGCATTAACGATTTGTATCGGTGCCAACATTCCTAAAGTGTTTAAGTTTGAAGTTGATAGATCATCAACAGGAAATTGTGATAATGCAGTAATTCCAGGAGGTACACTTAAACCACCGCCACCATTTTGTAACAATATTGATGAAATTGGATATGTGGTTAATGAAGTAAAAGTAAAAGCATTTGCAAAAGAGGTATTTGCATTTGCTGAAAGATTAGTAGAGAAATAATAATTTGAATTTCCTAATGGAATGTTCTTTTTTATACCAATTGTATCAGTAGGGATAAGAGTAGCAACGGCAACTCCACTAGGAGATAATGTTCCTACTACTGCAATAGGTGAAGCTCCACCTGGAGTAATATCAGAAAAAGAAATTATTGTATTGGGATAATTAGTATATCCATAACCACCATTATCAACAGTAATACGCTGAACCGAACCTGTAGTTGTTGTTCCTACAACCGCAGAGGCACCATGACCTGTATTGGAATTTAATCCTCCAATGAATACTAAAGGATCACCCGGTTGGTAATAATTTCCTCGGTTACTTGGATCAATTTTAACTTGGCTAATCTGACCAATAACTTTTGCTCGTAACGGATTTCCATTAAAAAGAACATCTTGATTGTTTGAATCTACCACACGAACATATTCACCAGATTCAAACAGTCTTTCAATATTGGAAATAAACACTTCCGTTTTTGCACCATCAAAAGTAGTTGCTTCTATGGTAGCGATTGATTTTGTGGATTCACCAACAATTCGATAATTAGCAATTAATAAGAAATTAGGATCATTTGTATTTAAATTCAAACTTTTAGCAACATACCAAGTACCAGCTGAAGCTTTTAGTACAGCAGATTCCGTAAAAAAGAAATCTACATCAGTATTATATAAAATACGAAATAAGAATTTAAATGATGCGGGTGTACCTTTTGTTTGATATAGTTGTTTTGCTATTTTTATGACTTTAGATTTATCGGCCAGAATATCTGCTGGAAAGTAAGGCATAAAATCATTATAAAAATAATCTATAAATTGATTAACAACTGAACTAGAACCTTGAGCTGCTTGCAATTCATCAATATCTTTATAACTTAATAGATTTTTTGATAAATCCATTACACCATCTTGTTGTTCCATCCATTCATAATATGCTTGTAAAAACAAGACAAAATTGGCGTAATTAGGATCTTCTCGAACAAACGCAGGAAGTTGTGATGGTACTAAAAGCGAAGTTTTTTGATTACTTAGAATCATGAATTTATTTTAGCAATAACAGTAGCAACAACGGAAGCAGGATCAAAAGGATCAATTGTAATGATTCCGTCAAACGTTGATGAAATGATAGAAGTTGGGGCTGGTGTTGCTATAATAGATAATTGCCCTAGTGGATTATCGAGACCAACTGGATTAAAGTTGGCCAATGTAATAATTCCATTAAGGTAGTCAACTGTACCAATATTTGGATTTAATACTGTTTTCGCCTGTTCGGAATTATAATAATAGGTTCTTAGTGTGCCATATTGACCCTGTAATTTTACAGTAGCTGCGCCGTTTTGACCAGTCGTATCACCTGGTTGAGGTGCGATTGATATAACTGCGCTGGTGTAATTATTACCCGAACTAATAACTTTGATGCCCGATAATGATCCACCACTAACAATAGCCGTTGCAACTGCACCAGAACCGTCACCTGAAATTTTAATTATTGGTGGATATTGATAACCAAACCCCGGATTAATAATTGAAATCGTATCAATACCAAAAGTAGATTGAGCAATTTCATCAATATACACTCCGGAAATTGTATTAGCTAAATTAGCTGGATTTAAAAAGCTCATACTAGGAGAATTTGAAATACCACTTAATATAGAACCTCTTTGTAAAGGAGTATTATAATATAAGTTGTAGGTACTTGATGTTACTAGATTAGGATAGAACCTTTTTGATAATTGAACATTATATTGAGTTGATACAATAGATTGGTCATAATTGGTTACAGCAGTCAATAATTTATATGGTGAGAAACTCGAATTAAAACCATTGAGTGTGTTTATACCAAAGCTTTGAACTGCCGTAACAATACCAGACTGAATTTGTGAGGATGTTTGTGTAGTTTTACTAGGATCAAAAACTGCATTAATATTCAAATTAATATAAGTATAATCCGGATCTACAATATTAGGATTAACAGTTAATACTGAAATTGGTTGAATAACTTCAGAAATTATTCTTTGTTTTTGTGATTGCGTTAAACTGTAGGCACCAGTTGGTTTTAAACAAATAAACGCTTGGCCATAAACAGGAGGATTATTTTCTTCCCCACCCCATACATTAACCGCATCAAATGAAATTCCCAACGAATTCTGTTGAATTGCTGTGATGTAATCACTCTTAGTTACTGCACGGCCTTGTGATGCGTAGTTTTTAGGAGCTTGAAATTTAATAGAATCAATGGATTCTTTATTACCACCTGTTGTTGCTGGTGTTACTGAAATGACTGCTGACGGAGCATGACCCGAAACCGTATTCATCAGAACAAAAGAATTTGCTCCGGCACCAGAGGTTCCCTCGGTGGAAAGATAACTAACAATTACAATGTTTCCATCTGATAGTTGTTGTCCTAGTATACCATCACCAAAATATATTTTGTAATTTCCATTCAAAGCTTCTTCCAAGAAATAAACTTGTGAGGTTGAAGTTAATGTTAACTCATTAATTGCTGGATTAAAAACATTATATGAAGAATTGGTTAAAGAAGCTTGTACAATAACCTGTAATGTTGTGGTATCAATTGAAGCATCTGGTATTTCAAAAGTATATGTTGGATTTGTCGATGAAGCAACAGTAAAGTTGTATGTTGCCGGAACACCCTGTTTAATTGCTATATTATTAAATGTTGCAGTATTTGAAATTACAGGTACCGTACAAGCATCGGGATTAACAAAAGTATAGTTTACTCCTTTAATTGATGCTGATGCAAAATTTTGATATGCTGGTAATGTAAAAGACCCTGGTGCAACATTTTTGAATATAATATTAACGGTTGCAGTAGGTGTAATTGCTGATTTTGGTGTATATCCCAGTATTTTTGCTTGAGAAACAACAGAACTTCTTTGAGTAGCCGAATCCAAAAACATCTCATTGGCAACCATATTTAAATAATAAGCATTATATTGTGTATTATATGCTAAAAGGTCAATAAGTGTGTTTAATGTAGAACCTTCAAAATTATAATCTTTAAAGGTGTCTTGGCTTTTCAGAAAAGTAGTAAAACTACCTTTGAGTGTATCAAAATCTAGATTTGTGACTTGTGTATTGGTATTAGCGGCCATTATCTGGTCCTTTGTAATATTAAGCTAAAAGACGTAGGTTGTGTCTGGTTACCCACCAAAACAGATAAAGAAACGTTAAATTGGTTACTAGCAGGCGAAGCTGTTACAGTAATTGTAGTAATCGTAACTCTTGGTTCATAATTAGTTATTGTTCTAACAATTTCATTTTGAATCATTGTTGCGGTTAATGATGAGATTGGCTCAAATAATAATTGATTTAGTGTGCTTCCAACATCCGGCTGAAATAATCTGTCGTATATATTAGTATTCAAAAGATTACGAATTGAACGTATTACCGCTTGTTCGTCATATTTCATAGCCACATCACCCGTTGCCGGTATGGGCAAAAAGGTCATATCTAGGTCTGAGTAAATGTGATTGTTGATTGCCATTCTTTATTTATGAGTTTATTCTGGAGATAAGTTTAGGTGTTCCAACTAAATTATTGCACAAATATGTTTCGGTATCACCCATATTGGAAAATTGTTGCGTTGAGTTGTAATTACTAACTAAAGTTTCAAGTTTTTGAAAAAAAGTAACATCATTAGATTGTCTAGTAGTCATCAAACTATCCGTACCAGTTAAATCCGTAGTAATTTGAGTAACTTGTGCATTTGAAAGGTTATTGGCAGACATACCATTAGTTAAAATAACTAAATCATTTGTAAGAGCTGTAACATAAGAGTTTAACTGTGGTCCAATTAATATACTAGTCATACAACCCAAAATTGGAGAATTGTTGGTTATACCGTCCGTCTGGTTTGTAATCATTATTGCTTGTTTTCCATAAGCTACGGCTGTTTGGTAATATGGATTTGTCTGTGTATCGGTTTGGCCGGTCATGGAAGTTACACCAGAAATCTTATTAGTGTGAATTATAAAACTTCCGCTATCGTTGATTAAGTTATTTGCAGCTGTAATAATTCCAAAAACATTTGCAGAGCCACTATAACTATTGGAATTAGCTAAAACAAACATTTGGCCAGCCAGAGTGATAATTGTATTCACATAACCAACAACAGGATTCTGAAAATAACCCCCTACAGAATTACTGGCAATATCTTGAGCCTGCCAAGATTGAATAATGGCTGGAAATTGTACTAGGTTGTTCTGCGTATTTGCATCAAAGGTTTGAATATTATTATTTGGGTCACTATAATTGTAACCCAATGTTGCATATACCCCTGTTGCATTATTAACTACTGCCATTATAATCCCTTAAATAAACGGTATGTTGGGTGGACTTGTTGGATATCCTTTGTTCCCAATGTGTGTATGGTTACTATAAATCTTACTATTAACTGTATCTCGCATCCAAGTAGCATCCATTAAACCTGTTATTGTCGCAACTGGAATATTAGCAATTGGCGCATTAACTGATACTAGTGAAGTAATTAATCCTAACGAATATATTCCTAATGTTCCAGCATATACACCGGTTCCAGCATTAACTCTTGTTTTAGCGGTTATAACATCACCAGAAACGACACCAGCAACTTCTAAATCAGAAGAAACATATGTATGATCGTCAGAATTAAGATAAATGTTACTAGGATTTGCATCAGGAGAATTGCTGTGTGCAGAAAGGTTCATATCATTATCGGAGATTAAGTTTAATCCTTTGACTCCAGCAACTCTGGCCACCAAACCACCACCAACAATAAGATTGTAATTTCCATCAATCTGTTCGGTTTTATCACCCTTTACATGCATATTACAATCACCATTTATTGTGATATTACAAGATCCAGTAATTGATACATTTTTTCCACCAACAACAATTTCATAACCATCACCATAAATTTTGTGAACTTCATCACCATTCGGTTGCAATTCAATAAAGGTACCCGATTTTCCGTGTTGTAATCGAATGCGTTCACGGGTTGGTGTATCATCCAATTCAAAAGAATGGCCACTTTTACTTTGAGTTACATTATTATAAGGATACTGTGGCTGATAATCGGTGTTAGCTGCCGATTCTGGTTGAGTAAAACCACTATTTAAAGGATTTGCCATTATGGTAATTTCTTATTAGGTAACATAGCAGGAATAGCAGTCACAACACCAGCAATTGCTACGGCTGTGCCTGCGGCCGTTACTGTTTGTTGTATAGTTTGTTGTAATGTTGTTGCCACTTCTTTAGTTGCTGCAATTACTTCACTAAGGCCACTTGGCCCGGTATTAAATGTATCTGAAAGTACATTTGCAATAGATTTATATAAATTGGCCAAACAATCTTTTAGTATTTTTAAAATTCTGGCTGGCAGAGTTAAAATATAAGCTATAATTTGTTCTAATTTTTGAATATATTTAATGACTAATTTTTCAAAATCTAAAATAGGTTGAATAACTGTTTTTTGTATATATTTTAAAGCTCTAGTAACTGCTTTCAAGTCATCAACCAACCATTGATATGTTCCAGTAACATCAGAGTAACCCAAAGCTAACATGACTGCTCGCTTGGCATCTTTGATGTTTTGATTTTGAGCAATTATAAATTGTCTGAGCTCAGTATTCTTTTGAATGTCCATGGAAAAGTCACAGACATGGGTTAAATCGGAATTAGTAAATGAAATCCAGGTATTAGCAACTAAACCACCAGATATTGATGGAAACGTAGTACCTCCATCACCCGCAAGTAAATTTACGGGAGCATTAGTTTGTTTTCCATCAGCGTCTACTGGAGCATCATTTGGTAAATTGTCAGCCATTATTTACTCTTTCTAAGTGATGGTAAAATTCCCATCATAATTGGATATTGTCCGGACTCACCATCCATGAAGAATCCAACGACCCACTCACCTTCATTTGGAATTTGAAATGACTGTGAATTGTTTATTGATACCATTGGATGTGCCCATGGTAAATCTTTTGTCGGTAAGGCAGAGGTATCTTCGGTATGCCAGCCAAATATTCTAACTTGGCAACGACCAACACCCAAAGGATCAACTATAGTTTCAATTACACCTACCCACCAAACGAAACCAGAAAGTCCAAGAAAATTATTACGATTCATTATATTTGTGCACCATTAACATATTGCGATTGTGATGAACTATTATATGCAGGATAAGAAGTTATTGCACTATCTTTTGCTAGTTCTAATACAGTTATATATGTGCTATTTTTTACGACATGACGCACTGCGGTTATTAGATAATTACCTGAGTATGTTGGATCTAAAGGCCTAGTGGCATCATATCCACCTTGATGGAAGGTGGTAGGATTTACTGCAAAAGAATTAAAAGTAACAGTTCTTCCAGCAACCAACAATGGATCACCAGAAACCGTAATTTTTATTCTTGTATAATTTGCTAAAGCTAGTTGTGCTACCCGATTCGGCATATATTCTTCAACCATAATATCATTTGTAACCGAATCTGGTTTTTGTGCAATGTAACCATTTTTCTTTTGGCTTGCATTTGTTGGTGACAATCTAAGTGAACCTATTTCTAAACCAGGAGTTGTTGTTGGTATTGGGTCGTACATAGATTGACCAAACCGGTTTTGATAATTATTTGTTACTGGTGATTTATTTAAATTTTTAGATGTGCCAAAGTAAGTATTATAATTAAAAATTCCAACATTGGAAGTTCTTGTTAGTGGATCAATCGTAATAACTTTATTTGCAAAAGTTCCATTCGAAATTGCCGATAGTGTGTCGAATAGATTTAATATTTCAAAATCCATTGCATTTTGTACTTGTTGTTGAAGATTTACACCTTGTGTATTTGGATTAGTATTTTCAAGATTTAATGGATCATAACGATATGTTTGATATATTGGATTTGCATATAATGTTTGCAAGGAGTTAAAATTATATCCTTGGCCATTTTCAAAGAACAACATATCTGCACCAGTATTTTTTGCTGAAAGAGCATAGGTGGCTAACCAATTAATAGTTTCAAACAACTTTTTATTGGGTAATATAAAATCATAAACACCCAAAGTAGGTTCGACATATACCTTTTTGGTTTTATTATTACCAACTTTTACATAATTGTTTAATATATTTGTAACAATGTCCGATATCATCATACCTTTCATGGATTTTGATATTCTATATTGTTCAGATAATAAAAATTCTTCAGAACAAAAATTTAGTACATAATTTTCATAAGCATTACTTGAACTAGCAACTCGTTTTGAAATTTTGTATATTCTATAATTTCTGGAAATGTATTGGTTGTCTGCTGATGTTTTTTGTAATTGCACCTGAATAAATTCGGTACCATTTAATAAAAAACTAGAAATCAAACCCATAGCGTCAGATAAGACCAATTCACCTGATATGGTTGAACTGTAAATATCTTCAAATAAATTTAATTCAACCATCATAGGCATTAAATTTACATTACCACCACCTGTCATAGATGTTACTAAAGTTAATGTTTTTAAATTATAATCGGTTGAATAGTTAATATTCTGAGTGCCGGTATTTAAACCGTTTGTTGCCATATTAAGCGCTCACTAATGTTTGATATTGTGTTTCTACTTGAGTTGCAAATGATGAATTGATCAAATTAATATTTCTTTTTGCTTCATTTGTGTTATTCTCATAATCATAGATGGAAACTACATTGGTTGATATTGTGTATGTAATTGAACTTCCATTAGGAAACTGTGATGTATTTGTTGAAGATACAATCGAATTATATGTGGTTTGATCCACATCGATTACTTTAATAGCTGTTGTTTGTGTTGCACTATCAACAGTCGTTATAATTTTTTCGTAATGATGAATTGTTGATTGTGTATATGATAGTACATTTTGAACTCCGTTAGCCACTGCGGTATACTTATCATTGAGATATAATACAAATTGTTGTGAGGATAACGGCCAATCGGATTGTGGATCCATTATATTTGGATTTCCATACATCGTAATCCAATACCGAAATGAACTACCATAATACTTATGAGCAACAATCTCTGGTGTATCACCGTCACGAATTTCATACTGATACATCAATAATGGATTCGTAGCAAGTTGAGGTATTAATCCTGTACGAATTAATATATTCCTGAGAACAATAGAGTTTCCTTTTCCATCATTTGTTGTAAGATAAGGTAAAGAGCTAAAATATTCCATTTTCTATTTTCCCCATTTATCTACATTAGATACAGAATTAACTTGTTGTGTGTCTGTAAAATTGGATGATAATGAACTATTTTTAAATTGATTTTTTGTAATCATTGTTGTTTCTTTGAACTGTAGTGTTAAACGGGTTTGAACTGGATAACCATCTTGATATGCTGCCCAACCATTTGGTGCATAATCCACATTAACAGATTCTAATACACAATCATTTACTGAGAATGTTTTCGCTGGAGTTCCACCAGTAATACCACCATTACTGAATAACGTGTTTAATCCTGTAGTATTCAAAGCAGATTGTAGTGTATTTGATATTTGACCTAACATTCCACTATTACCCAGGAATTGAAATTGAACTGAGAATATTTGTGGTGGGGTTAAGAATTGACCAGCTTGACCTTGTTGAGCGCCAGCAATACCAGGTAAAGAATAGAAAGCAAACGAATCACAAATATTTTTAACGGTTTGTGCTTCATTTGAAGATTTTGGTGTTAACATAAACTCCAATTGAAATGTTCTGAGTGAAACCGAATTAAACAACAATTGAATTTGTGGATTTTGAACAATACCTGCACCCTGAGCAGCTAATTTTCCTAATGATTCTGCATTTCCACCACCAACTAATCCCGCTAAAGTTCCACCTATACCAGATAATGTAGATGTAGCATATCCTGCACCAGTATTTTTTAATTGACCGGATTTCATGTCTGACCATGCGTGTGCTAACATACCAGGAATACCTAATTCTTTGGTAAGACTAACTTCTTCATAATGTGTTTCATAATTTATTGCTTGTGTGTCTGGCATATACAATGAAATGGTTGCATATGGTGTTTGTTGTTTTTGTGGTTCGTATGCAGCCGCTTCTAAAATAAGTGATGATTCTGGACCAAGTGATTTGACAACAGCTGCTATTCCCGATACTCCAGCTGATACTTCATTGGTAGAAGATGAAACTGCGGTCGTAAAAGCTTGGCCTGCTTGTTTGACAGCCAATCCAAGTTTAGTTGTATAATCGTAGGCTTGAATAATGACAGCATGACCCAACGCTGGGTTTGAACCCAAATCTGATGGAAAAATGAGGTTATTGATTGGACTAGTTCCACCTAACAAAGCAGCTAATGGACTCGCTATTGAGTTTAGACTTACTCCGCCAATATTTGTGGGTATGACTGTGAATCCCATGGTACTCTCTTTTATATTGAATATATACTATTTATAGACATTCATGGACAGATATGGCATATTCAGGACGATTTTTACCCACCAACCCACACAAATATGTAGGAGACCACAAAAACATCATTTATAGAAGTTCTTGGGAATGTCGTTTTATGCACAAATTTGATATATCAGATTGGGTTATTAGTTGGGCCAGTGAAGAATTGGTAATTCCATACATTTCACCGGTTGATGGTAAATGGCATAGATATTTTGTTGATTTTGTTATAAAGGTTAAAGATAAAGATGGAAAATTGAAAACTTGGATGATAGAAGTTAAACCAAAAAAACAAACAAAAGCACCAGAAGTTAAGAAACGAATCACTAAACAATATATCACGGAAGTTACAACTTGGGGTGTAAATCAAGCAAAATGGAAAGCGGCTACTGAATATTGTTTAGATCGTGGTTGGGAATTTGTTATATTTACAGAAGATCATTTACCTACAATTTAAGAATTCCACCTTTTTAGTGCACTTTCTTTCATTTTTTGTTTAGTTTCTTCGCTATGCCTCGGAAAGAGATTTATTGGTTTTATCAAACTGATCTGGTGTTATTGTGAAAGTAATCATACCTTTTATATATCTCAACTAAATACTCACATGGCATATCAATCTAAACTTACACAACTTGCATTGCAGCGATCCGCTACGGATCAAGCTATTCTTTCCCGTGATTCAATGAAATGGATGAAAGAAAAGATCGAGGAGATTCGTAATCCGTCATCTATTCCTAGGGGTATTGCTCAGGAAGCATTTAGAAAAGATAAACGATTTGTTTTAGGTCGTTTATATTGTTTTTATTACGATCCACTCGGCAAAGCCGAAATGGATTATTATGATCGTTTCCCTATGGTTCTGGCATTGGAGAAGTATAATGATGGATTTTTAGGGTTAAACCTTCATTACTTACCATATAAGTACAGACTGGCATTCCTGAGCAAACTTATGGATTACACCGTTAGGAACGATGATAATGATGTAATGAAAGTCCGTATCACTTATGATATTTTGAACGCCTCCAAGCGTTTTAAAGAGTTTCGGCCATGTATTAAGCGATACTTGACCAGTCAAATTAAGTCAAAAGTACTGGCAATTGAGCCAAGTGAATGGGAAATTGCTTCATTCTTACCAATTCACCAGTTTAAAGGTGCTAAAGCATCGGAAGTATGGAAAGATTCGATTAACGAGATTAAAGATGCCAATAAAACTTTTGGTTCAATATCTTAAAAAGGAAGAATTAAATGGCCGGTGGTATAAGTAATTTTAGGAGTAGTTTTAAAGTTGATGTTGCTCGTCCATCAAGATTTGATGTAACTATTCCTATTCCATTGTCATTAGGTAACTATATTACTTCTGCTAGAAATTTGACTTATCGTTGTGAAATGACTTCATTGCCAGGAAGAACTTTTGAAACAACTGAAAAGAAAATTGGTTCTGCCCCAGTAGAAAAGTTTCCATACCACACCAATTACCAAGATGTTACGATGGAATTTATTGTTTCGGATGACATGAACGAAAAGATTTTCTTTGATGCGTGGATGGATCTGATTAATCCGTCATCAAATTATAATTTTCAGTATAAAGCAAATTATGCTGTCGATATTAGTATTAATCAGTATGATGTACAAGGCAACTTGACATACGCTGGTGTATTACAAGAAGCTTGGCCAATTGATATTAACCAATTGGATTTGGATTGGTCCACCGATTCATATCATAAATTAGCAGTAGTGTTTTGTTACAGACAATGGAGTAATAATACAATTACTTCACTTAAACAGAATGTTATTGCATCTGGTCTATCAGGATTAATTAATTCATTATAAATTGATTTGAAAAAGGGGTTTTAAAATGGCTTTACCAAAAATTGATGTTCCGGTTTACGAACTGGATTTACCACTTTCTAAGAAACATATCCGATTTAGACCATTCTTGGTCAAAGAGCAAAAGAATTTAATGATGGCTCTTGAAGCGGATGATAAAGAAACTATCGAAAGAAACATTCGACAAGTTTTAACTAATTGCACAGTAACAGAAGATATTGACATTGATAAATTACCTGTTGTTGATGTTGAATATTATTTTATCAATCTCCGAGCAAGATCAGTTGGTGAGATTGTTGAAAATGAATACATCTGTACCAATACATCAAATGAAGGTACACAATGTGGTGGTAAAATGAAGGGTACTTTAAACCTTCTCGATATTAAAGTTGATATTGATCCTAATAGAACCGATATTATTCAATTAACGGATAAAATTAGCATTAAGATGAAGTATCCAGAATTTTCTTTAGTTGAAAAATTAAAGAACAAATCTTCAGCTGTTGATGTTGCATTTGAAGTTGTTGTTGATTCTATTGAATACATTTTTGATGGCGAACAATATTACTATGCTTATGAATCATCTAAAGAAGAATTGTTACAATTTGTTGAATCTTTGAACCAAGACCAATTTACTAAATTAGAAGGATTCTTTGAAAGTCTTCCAGTAATACAAAAGAAAATGGAAATTAAATGTGGTAAATGTGGATTTAACCATACCATTGATGTAGAAGGCCTCGAAAGTTTTTTCGAATAACATTTTGTCATGACAATTTAAGAAATTATTATAAAACTAATTTCTCTTTGATGCAACACCATAAGTATTCTCTCACGGAACTTGAAAATATGTTACCGTGGGAGAGAGATATATACATCGCTATGTTGATTCAATATATTGAAGAAGAAAATGAAAAAGTAAAACAACAACAAGCTTCAATGAACAGACGATAAATGGCAAAGAAAAAGGCGATAACCGGCGAAATACTCTCAAGATATTTAAGTTCTGAGGATTTAGCTTTGTTAACACGACTATCCGTAAAAGAAGAAAGAGCTAATTCGATATCCAATTCAAAAGGATATCAAGGAATGATGGCATCTTCTGTTATGCCTTCCGGGTTTAAAAAGAATCCAGTAAAACAACCAACACAAGACCAAACATCAAAAAAATCAACTCAAACAGAATCCAAAAAAAGATCAAAAAAAGATCCAGATTATTCTAGTGTTGCTCCTGGTATAGTTAGACCACTTAAATTTTTTGATTCTGTTGCCGATATTCTCGGTAAGATGTATAACTTTATGACAAGAAAATACATTCAAGATGGAAAACAATATAAAAAAGATAAAAAGTATAGAAAAAAATTAGTTGCTATTAAAGAACGAAATATTGAAGAATTAATTAAATTATTTAATGGCAAATACAAAAAGCCTATATTTAAAGATACAGAGAAAGATAAATCATTAGTTTCTAAAATAATCAAAGGTGCCGTTGGTCTTGGTCTACTTGCTTTGGCCACAAAAGCTTTCGCTAGTATTCCTGATTTGGATAAAGTATTACCAAGTATTCCCTTTTTAAATGATTTTCTTCCTGATTTTATTAAAGAAAAGATGCCAACAACTGGTGGATTCAGTCAGGGTACAGGAGAAATATCAAAGAAAAATGTTGTTAGGGTAAAAGAAATTTACTCATACTTGACTAAAGAAAAAGGATTAAGTAAAGAACAAGCTGTAGGAATGTTAGCCAATATACAATCCGAATCTAGTTTTAATTCTGGTGCACTTGGAGATTATGATAAAAGTGGCCAAGCTACTTCTGGTGGATTATTTCAACACCACAATGAACGTTTTGCAAAAATGGTACAATCAGCTGGACCTAATTGGCAAGAAAATTGGAAAGGCCAAGTTGATTTTGCTTTAAGTGAAAAAGCAGGTAAAGATTATACGTCCAAAAAATTCAATACTGCGGAAGAAGCAACGGAAGATTGGACAAAGACTTTTGAAAAACCAGCAAATGAAAATCAACAAGCTGAAATTCGTAAAGGTAATATACCAAATATAAACAAAGTAGTTGAAGGTAATGAACCTGTACTTGTTCAAAAAGAAAATCCAAAACCAGAAGTTAAAGTTCAAACGCCACCGCCTATAGTTTCTAGTACCAAACCACCAATACCTAATAAACTTAATAAACCAGTTACACAAAAATCATCTTCTGTTGCAGTATTAAATAATAGTAGTATCACAGTTAATGGTTCAACAAATATGGCTATTTCAAATGAAAATACAGATAGTTATCCCGCACTTATAGAAAAACAATACTACAGTTACAACTAAATGAAAAAAGATAATAAGAAAAAAAGCCTACTTTCATTGCTTGCAGAAAACACCACTTCAAAAGTTGGTGATTATGCACTTGATAAATTAAAAGATGCAACAAGTGGAATCCGAAAAAGACTAGATCCTCGAAATATAGCCAGACAAATGGCTGGACCCGGATTATTTGGAGATGTTGCTGAAGGATTGACTAGCGGTGTTATGTCAGCTGCTGGTTTTGGTGCCAAAAAACTTTTTGGTATGGGTAAATCAAAAAAGAATAAAGATCCAAAATATACAACAGTTAGTAATGGTCCAATTAAACCACTTAGAATAGGCGACTCTGTTGCAGATGTACTCGGTAAGATGTATAACTTTATGACCAAGTCTGGTGAAGTATATAAATTAAATGATGAAATCGAAAGATCATTTAGACAAGAACAATTAGATGAAGATGGTCGCAGACACAAAGAATTAGTGAAGTCAATTCACGACTTTATGAAATCTTATAAGAGAGTGGGTAAAGAACCAGAAGAAGGCAAAGATAAAGATTCTGGTTTTATGGATTTCTTAAAGCATTTTGTTGAAGGTGAAATAATATTCAAACTTGTTAAATGGGCTGGAGGATTAATAAAAGGTGTTGTTAAATTTGCTTTAGGTACTGCTAAATTCCTCGGAAAGTTTGTTCTAAGAATGGCCGGATTAGAAGCTGCCTGGCAAGGATTAAAAAGTAAGTTTCCGAAAGTTTTTGGTGAACCTAAGCCTGTTCCGGGAAAAGGTGGCGCAGGCGTTAAAGGTGCTCCAGGAGAAGTTACACCAGAAACCGATAAAAAAGGTAAGATACGATATAGGGATAAAGGAACAGGAAGGTATGCAGCAAAACCAAATGTTCCTAAGGTGTCTAAAGTTACCAAAGCACTCAAAGCTGCTAAAGGAGTACTAAAGGTTATTGGTAAAATTCCATTATTAAGTACAATTGCAGGAGGTGTACAATTGTATGAGGATGTTGAAGATGCAATTGAAGAACATGAAGATGGTGGAATTACCGATACGGAATTAAAAAAGAGGATTACTGAAGCTGTTGGCGGTGCTTTGGGTGGAATTGGCGGTGCTGAACTTGGTGCTGCGGTTGGTGCTACAATGGGTAGTATTGTTCCGGTTGTAGGTACAGCAATTGGTGGTATTGCTGGTGGTGTAGGTGGATTCTTATTAGGTGTACCTGCTGGTAAATATCTTGCCGGTCAAGCATTCGATTACTTTGAAAATGCTGATGAAAAACAGATATCTGAAAAAATTGATAACGCTATAATACCTCCGATTCAACCAAAGACACCAATACCAGAAACACAAACACAAACTAGAACTGGTATACCAGCATCACTGGAAAATCAACTCGGATTAAGTTCTGGAGAGTCGGTAGTTTCTGTAAATAATAGTGTGAATAATATTGGTGGTAAACCATCTAGAGTTTTATCTACCAATACGGCTAAACAAAGAAATTCTGATTTGGATAGATTTCTCAGTAATAGTTCAGTAGTAGTTTAACCAATAAAAAACCACACCGTATCTTTCGATAGAGGGTGTGGCCGTGTTAATACTATTTAGTGAGAATTAATCTTCTTCAGCTAACTTACTGAAATAACTCAGGTCATCATCTTCGGATGTATCATCTTTAAAAGGTGAATCTTCTGCTTGTTTCTTAGGTGCAGCAAACTCTTTTGCCTTAACTTGTTCTACGGTTGTTCGTGGTGCTTCACCATTCAAACCAAGAACCTTGTCAAGACGAGATTTCAGTACATCGTATGTCTTGAACTCTTTATCACCAATCAACTCCTGTAATGAGAATTCGTTCTTCCAAATCTTTTCTAATTCAGCATCATCGTCCAACAACGCTGAAGTTGATTCAAATTCAGATTTATCATAATTCTGATAACCTTCAACCTTACGAATCTTGAGCTTAAAGTTAGCACCTTTCCATAAGTCGAACGGATTGATTGCTGTTTCATCTTCAAAAGCAGGATTCATTGCTTCAGTAATCTTATCAAAGATTTTCTTACCAAATTTATACAACTTAATCTTACCTTCGTTTTCTGGATGCTTAGGATCCGAAACGATATAAACGTTAGCAATGTAATTCAACTTACGCTTTTGTTTGCGAGCTACATCTTTGTTAGCTTCAATGCCAGAATTCCATAATGTTGAATTGTGTTCACATACTGGACATTGTTGATTCTTTGTGGTCAAGCATGAATCGATCAACCATCCACCAGGTCCTTGAAAACCATGTGTAAAGATTTTAACCCAAGGTAGTCCATCTTCACCATCTTTTTCACCTGCAGGAAGAAAACGGATAATGGCCATGCCATTGCCTGATTTATCTACTTCGGGTTTCCAATAATTGTCGGATTTTTCACTGCCACCTTCAGTTGAAGTGCTGAGGGATTCTACTGCTTTTTGGAGTTTGGCTAGATTGCCAGAATTGCGTTGCATGTTCGAGAATGAACTCATGATGTTGCCTTTCGTATTAACGGTATATAAACGGAATATAAACTACTATCAAAAACTACTGTACTACTCATAATCAACTACTAGTATATCATATTATTTAGGCTCAGTCAAGATATATCTTCAATATTGCCAAAGTATCTTGCCAATTTTTATGAAGAATACCAATACCACCTGCTGCGTTCCATTGGTCGATTACTGATTGTGTGTCGTCAATAATGATTTTGTCTGGGGCCGCATATTTGTACTTGTGTTTTTTACCTGGAACAAAATTGGGTGTGAATGTAATACCATGAGTTTGTAACCAAACCATTTTCTGTTTAGAAATATCATGATACTTATCTTCAGTAGCCGTAGAAGATAACATCTGCGTAGGAACATTAGCTTTACGAAGGAATGTAATTCCATCCATAGCACCTGGCATTAAATCTAAAGTAGCAAATTGATTTGTGGCAATGAACTCATCAAAATATTTATTGAATTCTTTTTTCTTTTCGGCTTCTCTTGGTTCCATATCATAGAGTTCTTTGTATCGTTTTACAAAGTCAGCAATCACACCATCCATATCCAAATAGATACAACTAATTTTTGGCTTTTGCATCTGAAATTCTTTCTCTTAATATATCTTCAAATTTTTGAATATTGTATTGGTCGAATATGAATGGTTGATATTTTCTCAACTTCAATTCCCAATCAGGCCAAACAACATCTTCTTGTATTTCTTTTTTCCAAACAGGCAAGAAACCCATTATCATATTCATATATAGCAAAGTTTCAATCTGTATCTTACCTTGCATCAACTCTTTTAGTAGGTTTGGATAATTACCTGAAATCTTAAACATCTCACCTGGTTTGTAGTTATCAAACAAATAGAGTGTATCATTTTCAAAGGTATATGTCAAGGCCTGTTGAGTTTTCTGCCATTTGAGGTAATTCTCATCACCATCTTGTATTAAATCTCCTACCCAATCAGCATTACCTTTAATAAAATTAGCAATATAGAAATTCTTTAATTCTTCTAAACTATATTTTCGGGATAATTTATAAAACTGATACTTAGATTTGTTTGTGGTGAATGTCTGTTTAGAAACATTCGTCTTACCGTGATATTTAAAATAGTCATACGATTCTGAGGTAAAATGAAGCTTCAAAGCATTCCATAAAGCATAAGCTGCATAACCACTATTCTCGGTCATATAGGCAACTTGGAACTTTTCTTCATCAAATTTAAACCTTCAGCTTCATCTTTAATCTTTGCTTTGAGTGCAGAAGAAATAAGAGTTGCGGCCACTTCAATTTCTAATCCAGTTTGTTTACAATGATAACAAATAGCATCCATTAAACCTAATCGTTTATCTGTTGATAATGTTTCAATTAGAACACTAAAGTTCCGTATTTCGTCTTTCGTAGGCATTCAAAATTTCCATTAATTGTTCAATTTCATTATTATTCAAAAACATACATTGTGAAATGTCTGGAGGAATTCCAGGAGATTTCTTTTCTCTCTCCTGAATTCTCACTAACATTAAGCTACCATCATCACCATATTCTCGTATATCATAAAACGGTTTTTTAGATACTTGCATAAAAAATGTGGTTACCTATCTTTGTTACAACCTTGGCTTTATTCCAACCAGGAGTGACATAGACGGCATGATAAAATAATGCGTTCGATCTAGCAATTATATCATGCAAATAAGGTTCTGTCAATGCTCTCTTGGCGATGAGTTGGGATTCTTCCCATTGGTATTTATCTTTAATACCACTTACATTCATACCAACCCAGCTGAATTGATGGATTCCATTATTTTTTTGATACACTACGGAACAAATATCTGTGGCAAATTTACCGGAGTTTACACGATTCAATGTTACTTGTGCAACAGCTAATTTTCCCTCATAGGATTCATTACCCGATTCATAATAAATGTTTTTTGCTAAGCATTCAACCTGTTTATTATAATCTGAACTAATTTGTTTTTTAAGTATAAAATCTGTGAATCCTCCAGAAAGGGATGGATCCATAAAAATGAAAGTTAAAAAATATACTGCGATTGTTACTATTTTGGATTTGTGTTTGTTAAACATCATATCTCCTTGTTTGATTACGATAACGTTAATCTGTTATCTTGGTCTCCAATTGCGAATTTGATTTTATTGTGTGGAGTGTTGAAATTCGGTGAGCGTCACCGGCGAATTGGCAGAATCCTTATTGCATCGGATTCAGAATTGTAGTTTTATAAGCAATTTTCCTATTTAATGGCGGTTGTGTTTTTATGTTTCAAAGATTTTTTAATAGCTTTTAACCAAAGTTCTTTTTCTTTAGCTACATCATGTGTAACGCATGCCATATACATTTCTTTAACAATCTTCTTAACTTTCATGATTGATTCCTTAATTTATATGGTCATTGTACTGTAATATTTAGGCCTTGTCAACCTTATTGTGGTAATAAAGATTCAATAGTTACTCTTGGTTTTTGTACTACCGGAGCTTTATCTACGTTATCTGCATAATAATAAGTGGTTGCGCCATCTACTGTTATAATCTTCCAGTATCCGGTTGGTACAGGAATACCATTCATTTTATTATTACCAGCATATACAGCAATATTAACCACATACATATCGGATTTTGATTGTGTGAATAATGTTCTAGTGTGTTCTTCCAACATTCTCCAAGCCTCTCGGTTAAGTGTTGGTTTTTGTGGTGTCATGTTAGTCATTAAAAATGTTTGATACATCTCCGCTGCGTTAGAAGAATCTCCAGCGGGCGCCATATGACCTTTATCGAAACCAGTATTACTGTACTGTGTAGGTGATGGATTCTTACCAATCCTATCATCTGAATGAAATTGATTAAGTCTTTCTGCGGAACCAATAGAACCATGTTTCAAATGTTCAGCCACAACAATCACTCGATGATTACCTTTATCATATAGTGAAACAAAGAAAGTATTACATAATTCAACCGTACCTTTTACTTCGATTGGTGTGCCATTATACAAATCAGGGCAACTAGAAGCTTGACTAGTAACACATACTCCCATTCCTGCACCAATGAGTAAAAAGCTTAATAGTAATTTTTTCATTTTTGTTCCTTGTAATATTTAATTGCCTTAACTAAACCTGGAATATGATCTTCAGTTTTTTGAATAAAGATCATCGGTTGTTCATTCTCTACTGCCATAATAATTACCAATTGATCGATTGGATTACCAATCATTTCTTCATACATGAGGCTATAAGCCGCAGTCTGCCAAAAGTAATCTTCAATATCACCCAATGATTTAATTCTTTTGGAGGTTTTGAAATCGATTACAGATAATACTCCATCAAATTCACCGATACAATCGACTCGGCCTGCCATACCTAATTGTTTGGACCACAATGCACATTCTTGATAATGAATGTTGTCGATACGATTCAATAATGGTTTGAGTGACTGGAACATTTCTAACGCATCAGGCATGATTGTACCCAATCTGGCGTTGTTCAAATATCTTTCACATAGAGTGTGTACATTGGTACCACGGCCTGTGGCTTGCTTAGATATTCGATTGGCTTCTACTTCACCAACTCTCTTGCGCCACTTCATGATGGCTTCCTTCTTTTGGGCGCCAAGCACCGTGGTGACGGAAGGTAATCGAGTACCATCCTCTAATGTGTAATATCGCTTACCATCAGGAAAGGTTTCAGATTTTAAATCGATTAACTCTTTAGGAGGACAAAAATTAAACATGTTTTGACTTTGTAACAAATTGTTGACGAACAGCTTCAAATCTTTCAAATTCTTCTGGTGTAATTACCGATTCAGTAATCTTTTCTCTTACAGATTTATGAAAATCAAATAGCTCTTGAATATTAGCTTCATATTTAAAATTTTGTGTAATATGTTTTGTATCATAAGCATCCATAATAATATGATATCTATCTTGGTCAGAATCATTACGAATCTGGTGCCAATCATTTACCCAAACCATATAAGCATTACCTGCTTCCATATACAAATCTGTACCCGCCATAATAAATTTACACTTACTGTTAGTTATCAATGGAATATGAATTCTAACCATATATTCATTATCATCAGCATCTTTATGTACCAATGATTTAGCTCCTGCTTTTAAACAAGTAACACGAGCTCGCCTCGGTGTCAAACCCAAGGCTTCGATTTGATCTAATACTTTGGCAATTTCACCTTGATAACCTTGTGTAGGTTTGTTGTGTTCGGTAGACATGGAGATACTAAAAAACTTTAATGATTTATAATTATTATCATCTTTAGGAAAGAAAGTTTCCATAGCTTCACCTTCATCATTCTGAAAGAAATCCCATCCATCTTTCCAATCACCATTACTCGATAACAATGACCAACCACCAAATCCGTGATACGCTGGTGTTTCGTATTCTTCGCCTTGAATCACTTGTTGACCTAATGGAAAAACATATTTCTTCACATCAGCCAATAATTTAGCGTGATCGAATTTAATACAATCTAATTTTTCATAAAACATTATAAGTTTCCTGTTTCTCTTAACATATCACATACATCATTAAATACATAAGTAGAAGTACCGAGCTGTATGATTACCCGTTCTTCAAATTTGCTTTGTGGTTTTACTGAATGTGGTTTAGTCACATCAAGTACATAAACATCATTGTACTTTGCTAAAAAATTACTATTGATGATTAAATCCTTTTCATCGTATAAGAAACCATCAGTTTGGTTTGTTATCTGCTTTGTATTATTTGTGTTACTCTTAAATTTATAAAAATCAGTAACACAATTCTCTGGTCTAACATAGATATTAATTACTGTTTTATCTGAGGTGTCTGTGTGTGGTGGAATCTGTGTGTTGATTTTCATCAATGAGGTGTAGAAACCTTTATGATATTGTTTTGGTATTAATGACCAAATCAAATTATGACCTGTAGTCAATTCAAGGTTATAGTATTTTATACCTTTAAATTCACCACCTTCATTTAAATCATAGGAGGTCTGGAGATTTTTTATTATATAATCTCCAACAATTAGCCTATTTTTTAATTTGTAAAATTCCAATCTCTCACCTTTAACATATCACGACACCAAGATTTTAATACTAACGCATTATCAGCCGCTTTGTCAACCACCTGAGTAAAATCGGTTGATATAGACACCCTTAAATCTTTGGATTGGTTGGATTCTATCTCATGTAATATATATGCTGGTATAATTACAATCTTACCGGCTTTTGGTTTCACTCTTATTTGCTTACCATCTTTAACATAACACACCAAATCACCACAATTGTTTGGTGCTTTAACATAATAAGTGGTAGCGAATGAGGCATCCGGATGTCCATGTAGTTCAATGCCTTGACCTGGTTCTCTTACGTTTGGCCAACCCATATCACACTTGAACCTGTAATTGAGTTCTCGTATCTCTGGTATATCTTTTAATATAAGGTTATTGGTGATAGACATAAGTGTAGTCTTGAGAATACGCAGCATGGGTCTATCATAGTCCCATAAACTTTCTTTCGGATTTGCTTCGGTTGAAACTTCTTGTGCTATAGAATAAATCTCATCGAGTAAATCTTCATTAAACCGACTATCAAAGTCGGTCTGGTGTTCCCATATTGGATAATGCCAAAGGGCATTAACCTTTTGTTTGTTTCCAGTGTTCATATTGTTTTACAATCTCACATTCATCCCACACAATACCATCATGTGGATTTTCTTTAGCTGATTTAAATTGATCCTCATATAATATATGTTCGATAATTGGAATACCTTTATGCCAAATCTTTTCTAGTATATCGGAATAATCGGTAAACATTTGAAAGAATTTTGATTTATCTTTTTCAGATAGATTGAGAATGTCTGCATTAATTTGAGTATCGAAATAATACACAACATGTTTTCTATACAATTCAATTTCTTCGGTTGACATTACACCATCACTATTGAGGTCTATATCTTTAGAATATTCCATTTTATGCATCCTTCAGAATTTTTGTTTTTTTAATTTTATTAATGAAATTAAATGATTTAACCAATATTGATGCTGTATAATAACTAAAGAACAAAAAGAACCAAATAGTACCCACAGTAATCAAACCATGTTTGCGTTGTGTCTTAGCAACTCTAGGTAACATATCAACAATCCTACAAATAGGACGACCAATGTTCATTAAAATACGACCCATTGTATTATCTTTTTCAACAGCACCCATTAGATACGCCATGTGTTGTGACCATGGTTGACCAATCTTATTAGCCATATCAATCATGGCTTTCTGTTGTGCTTTCTGACGTTCTTCTTTATTTTTAATCCAAACCATAAAATCAGGACCCTTGCCTTCCATCCACGATGTAACAATACGGGCCCAACGAATATAGCCACGATAGATATTCTTATCTGTTTGGCGTAACATCTGACCATATGCCTGATCTGCTGCCCATACATTGTGACTCATCATGCCAAGGTCAAACAATTTAGCACAAACAATCTTAGAACAGTTACAAGCACAATTACAGTTATATGAAGTTAGGTTCGTTGTACAGTTGTAGGTTACACCATTAGTAGTACAGTTATAAGAACAAGCACAATTACAATTTGATTGTAAGTACGCTTTAGCATCACAGTTTGCACAATTGACAGCATTACAGTTTGCACAGTTTGAACAATCGGATGGACCAGCAATAGTACAATTGTTACATTGAATATTTCCACAGTTACAATTGGTAGTACAATTTCCGTTACCTCCTCCTGAGGTTCCACAGTTTCCGTTGTTACAATTACCTAGTGCATTACTTTGAAAATAAGCCTGGCCATAAAATTCAGCTAAGTTGGGTGGTGTTGCTGGATTTTTCATAAATCCATTAAGAAAACTCAATGAAGCCGAATAGGTTGTTCCTAAACCCAGTTCAGCGGTTACATCGGAAATGCCAATTGGTCCTGATGATTGTATGGTCATAGTTTACTCGTTAATTTATTGTTATCAGTATTTATGTTCATTTTACCCACGATTGTCCGTAGACCTCAACACCTTCAATATTGCCAGAGAGTTCACTAATCACTTTGATTGGAATGATCTTTCTTACAGTTTTCTCTTTATGTTCATAAATTGTACCCCAAATATCTTGGCGCTCAGTCGGTAAAGCATCATTTTTAATGAGGGTTGGAATGTAACCAGTCATCTTCTCTAATGCAATAGCGAACAAGGAAATGTTATCCGAATATGAATTGGCACAAGAAATATCCCAAAACTTCTTGTCTAAAAACATACAAGCACCTTTACATAGATGCAACACTGGACAAGAACCACATTCTTTACGATTGCTCCAATGTGTAGAAGTTTTGATTTCAACGGCATCAAAATCATTAAGGTTACCACCCAAATGAGATTCACCATTCTTGGATGTTTCTAATGAGCTGACATTTTGACAAGTCATTACATTACCTCTAAGGTCTACCGCTAATACATGCTCATCATCCATTCCACACTTCTGACCTAGATACTTTGAGTTTGAATGTGATAATACTGATTGTAAGAACCCATCAATTTTACCTTGAATTCCAACAAATCCCATTTTACCATTAGTAGCATATAAATCAGAAAAAGCTGTTCTGCGATATTCAAAATGTTCCTGTAATGATTGTAAAGAGTTTGTGATACCATCTTCATCATAAGCGTCTACAATACCACCCTCACCCAGCTTAACATTAACATCACCCGTTAAATTTACAAACCATTCAAAGATTTCTTTACGAGATTTGTTTTTACTATTCATCATTGGGTTAAAAGAAATACCTTTTTTCAACCGACTCATCATACGATAGAAACCAAGAATAGTTTTTTTCTTTACTGGATCATCAAATGGATCAGGACCACGGACTGATTGTCCAGGACCATCATGTGAGATTGATACGGAAAAATTATACTTCATTAACCAATCACAAATTTCATCGGTGAGTATAGAACCATTGGTAATCATAGAGAATTGTGGTAGACGATCCCAATGTTGGAACTTATCTACAATGGCTTCAGCCAAAGGCTTCATAGTCTTCCAATACACTAAAGGTTCGCCACCCCAAAACTCAATCTTTAATCCTTTTTCAGCAGAGAACTCTAGATTATTCAACATCTCCATGAAAGCATCAATATCTTTCTTAGAAGTTTCTGGTGCTCGTTCAACAAATTTCTGTGAACAATAATCACAAGAGTAATTACAACTTAAACCCATTTGAATTTTGAGAAGCTGAACTTCCCTAGATTTCTTTAGAGGACGATCCTTATCGAATGATTTATATTCGGTCAATTGATGGTCATGAATCGAACCTTCGGGAAATTCATATACAATTCCATCTTCACTTTTTAAGAAGTTGGTTTCATTATCATAATAGAAGATTTTTTTATCTTCAGCACTGCGCTCACTATGTATCTCAAAAATCATTTGTATTCTCTCTATTGTTTATCTTCAATTTTCAATTTGGCTAAAATATATTCTTTAACTAAGCTACTACGAACAATATCATCAGCAGTAAATTCGATCTTGGTAAATGCGTTCATGTGCATAGCAATATCAAAGAACTTTAAAATACCACTCATATCATTCTTACGTTTATTTAAATCTGTCTGGCGATAATCACCACACCACAAAATCTTTGAACGGTAACCAACACGGGTCATAACTGTATCAATTTCCTCAAATGTCAAGTTTTGCATTTCATCAACAATAATAATGGCATCATCAAATGACATACCACGAATAAATGAGGTAGAAATAAACTCAATATAACCTTGTTCAGCCAACCTTTGATAAGCATCTTTTCTATCAAATAAAGTATGACAAATTTGTTGGTAAGGTTGCTGAAAGATTTCCATCTTCTCATTAACATCACCAGGTAAATGGCCAATATCTCTTGACTGTACGGCAGAACGTACAATGATAATCTTATTAAAAGGATTAGATTTATCCAATACTTCTTCTAATGCTTTATACAAAGCACAGAATGTTTTACCTGTACCCGCTACACCATGTAATGCAACAAAGTAATCACCTTGTTTATAAGCATCAAAGAATTTCTTTTGATTTTCTGTTAACGGTTGAAACGTTTTTAAATCATCAATTCTAACTTTTAAAGCATGTGTATGTTGTAACTGTCTTGGATCTTTTGATTCTTTCTCATGTGGATTATATTGAACTTCTGGTACAATCTTCTTTCTAGCTACCATGTGGATCCTTGAGTTGTTATTGTTATTGTATTACCACTCTCTTGGGGCTTTATGTTTATGCCCCGCTTTGATTGTATTCTGACCGACTTGTTCTTTCATTCGGCCAATTACATACTTCTCAAATGTTGAATCTGCTTTACCCATTCCCGGAACAGATAACCGAGTACCATCAGAATAAACTGGAAAGTTCTCGGCAAAAATGTGCATTTCTAAATGTGGATTGTCTAACTTGAATTGATCTAGCACAGTATAGGACATACGGTGTTCTTCACGTTCACCTGTTTCTTTATTTACAAAATCATACGATGGCATGGTACCACTCCGGTTGTTTACGAGAATTTACTTTACCCTTCCAGCTGGCAAGGTGTGTTTTATTATTTATATAGTAATTACGATAGGAAGTAATGGAGTCGCCGGGGACTATTAATTCCGGTGGCATGGCAGGAGTTGGTTCAGTAAAATTTGAAGTGTAATTAATGTTTGTTGGTGTAATTTGTAACACATTAACTAATCCATCTCTCTCACACTTATGTACCTTACCATAACGATAGGTATATTCTTTACATAGAGCGACCAATAGTTTGTGTAACCAATGATAATTCATTGCAGATTTTCTTACCCAGACGGCTGAAGGGTGATTAGCATGAGTAGCAGAATAAAGGATAGATTCACGGTTATCAGGAAGAACATATCGAGTTTGTTTTCGACCAGTTTTACTGAGGCCAACAGATTGATTACCGTCAATAATACGATGAGCAGTAGAAAGTAATTGAGCATATTCAAGTATCATTTTTATCGAATGTTTATCAACGTGCATTTCGGCACACAATTTTGGATCGTTTGCAAGGTAAAATATATTCATAATAATAGTATAACACAATCAAGTTAATAAATCAATACTTCCAATCCTTACAATATCCAAATTTCTTCAACTTTGCCAAACCTTTTTCACATTTTTCACCGATATCAGTACGATATTGTGGATCATTACCAAGTTTAACTTTCTTAACATTGGCATATGCTTCATCTTTAGCTTCGGAGATTGTATTTCCACAACCAGTCAATACTACAATGTATGTACCTGCAGTACCAAGTTCTGGTACATTCTCACAGAGTTCACCATCGATCATTTTAACGGTCTTGGAGAGTTTCATTTCACAAGGATGTAGATGCTTATGGTCAATATCGTCCGTGAGTACTGGGAAGTCTAGGTATTCTTCCTCATCTTTTTTGTTGAATGGGAAGTCTGAATTAGCCATAACAACACCAACACAGGTTTCAAATTCAACTTCAAGAGTATTCTTGCCTTTGATACAGTCAAGCATCCATTCGGCAGGATCTTCATTTATCATAAGTGGTTGCATAATATTCCACATTGGATAACCTGGACGTGCGGTCCACTCCATAGGCCAAGGCGTACCATCTTTTTCATCAATGATACAGTTCATGTCGAGCATACCAACGTAACCAATCTTGTGTAATTCTTTTTCCATTGGTTTCATAAGAATGTCAGCAATCTTGGATTCTTTAGTGTAACGAGTAACAGTACCCATTTCACCTGTATTCACACCAAGGTCACCATTCATCTGTTTCTTGAATTCCCAACCTTCACACCAGAAAGGCATCCAACCGGCAGGACCGAATATACCAGTACAAGCAATTTCGGTACCGGCTTTGAATTCTTGGAGAATGAAGTAAGGAGAACCCTTACCTTTTTCTTTACGTTTTGTCAAGAAACCAATTAAGTCGGCTTCATCTTTAGCAACGTATGAAAGAGATTTATCTTCTTCTTCACCGCAAGGTTTACAAACATAACGCTTTGGGTTCTCTTTAACGAACTTAATAGCTTGATCATAATTTTTAAATTCGTGTGAAGGAATGATTGGACCACCAAATGCCTTGATAACATCTTGACCGTACATACGGTCTAATTCTAATTTAGCGGCATTTTTACCTGGTCCGAATACTGGATAACCTTGTTTGATTAAATCTTGGATATCATCCATAAACTCAAGATTATCAGAACTAAAGATTAGATCAGCAACTTTGACGTATTGTTTCCAATTAGTAACCTTATCGATCAATCCTTGGCCAATATGGGAAGCTCTTGAACCTTTGGTATAAAGTTTTACTGTATGTCCAGCTGCAACACAGCGTAAACACCAATCTAATGTGAGACCTGATGGGTCAATTACAAGTATAAACATGGGATTCCTATGAAAGGTTAAAGATTATCCCTTTATTTATTCTTTTGGGATCGGAGTTCCAGTAAATAGATTCTCTGTGAACTCATCCAATTCATCTGCATCAAGGTTATCAAAATTAACTTCTCTACCTAAACTTAGAATTGTTTCATCGGAAAGATATCCGCATCCAAGTAGAAACTGTGTTGCATTTGTTAAAATTTCATACAAATCTTCAGTTTCAAACTCACGGACAGTTTTAGATGGGCCAGACCCAAAAGGAATGGCCTCATCTTCACAGATTAATTTAAAACGACTCACAAAGTTGGGATTGTAATTGGTGCTTTTTCTTTGGTAACACCAGAAGAAACACGGCCATTAACTTTGGCAACGTCATCAGCTGATACAGTTTGCATAGCAAATTGCTTAAACATAGAATAAGAATCACGAACCTTCATTGTACGTTTACCACCAACAGCGGCACCGTCAGCAAAGAACAAATCGCAACCATCATCAGCAACTCGGTTACCAACTAACTTCTGTTTAGGAGCAATTTCCAATAATGAATCCAGATTGATAATAACATTACAATTCTTTTCCAAATCAAATACCTCGACAAAAAGTGACATTTTATTTCCTTTATTAAAATTATATAAATAAATGCAGGTCACGATGCGATAACATCTACCCACTCTATGTTTAACACTATAACACAAGAACACAGCTTATGTCAAGTATATATACAACAAATTTTTACAACTGTGCTAAAGATGCTGCCCTCATTTTAAATATTAAAATACCTCAATTACAAAAATATTGTAGAAATAATTTATTAGGATGGAAGTACCTCTAAGGTTGTTTTACTTCTCCTTTAGGTTCACGAATTTTTGCCAATTTGGCGTTTTTTTCAGCAATTTCTGCTTGTATCATCATACCCTTCCAATGGCCACGTTTTGATGTGGATAACGTTGCAAGAATACGCTTTGACTCTTTACTTAGGCTAAAATCTTTATTTGTTTTCATTTCTTATCACAATCTTCCACTTTAATTAAATATACGGTACTTCCACTATAAGGCCTTACAAAATAACATTCCCCTTTATTGGACCATAATAAATGGTTCTGAATAGAACCCTTAAATACTCCCAAATCTGGTGGGTTAATAAAATTAACATATTGATTATAAGCAAAAAAAGCAATAATCAAACCACCAATAATAATAACAAAGTGCTTCTTTAAAAACTCAATTGATTTAGAAAACATTCAATATACCTTTCGAATAAAGAACATAGAGTATAACACAAAATACAGTTACAGTCAATAGTCCAATGGTAAACTTAACAGATTGTTCACGGAAATGTTCCACTTCCAATTGTCGCATATCCCTTTGTGCCTCTAACATATAATTGTCTGGATCATTCATCATTCTGATGGTTTCCTCGGCCATAGCCAATGATTTTCTGGCATTATAATAATCAATATAGGGTATCATGATATTTGGGTAACAATATATTTACTAAAGTTTTTATCTTCTTTTCCCCCAAAGAGGCGTTCTCTGAGTTTACCAAACAAGCTGTTGTTATTAACTGCCACTACAACAACATGTTCCAATAGTTCCTCGGCTTCCTTCTGTGAAAGATATCCTTGTTCACACAGATACTCAATGGTACAATGTGACATATTTGTTAATCGTGCCTGATATTCTTCAGGTGATACTGTAATGGTTGTAACTGTATAACTCATAATTAATCCCAAAGTGCCTGATAATAGGCTCCAAATAATCTAAATCCATTCTCTCTACGCTTTTGATGTGCTTTTAATCCAACCAAATCCACTTTCAATTTACTTTTACCTGCAGTCATATCATCTAGCCATTTATGTGACTTCTTATCATCATCATACGCAGAGTGATCAAAGAATTTACCTTCATCATCATCAGTAATTTTCTGTTCAAAAGCCCAAATCATTTCATCAAGAATATAATCCCATCTTTCAAAATGAAACTCATCGGTGTCCCACTCATTTTCTTTGGGTTTAGCTGATGTACTTCTTATTGCTTTTGGTACGTCTTTATCATTCGTAAATGGTGCGCCGTGTTTATCTTTCTTCAATTGTTTGAGCATCGGTAGAATAATGTGAGCTAAGGTATGATCCATTGACCAAGTATCATATCGATCAATCTTCACATAATCAAAACGAGGATAAACAACCTCATGTACCTTCTGATAGGCTTTACAGAATGGTTCGAGTATACTAGATAACTTCTCAATCAATGGTTCATCATAATCAATCTCACGCCAGAAGAATATCTTTCCTAAAATAGTATACGGAGAAAGCCAGCTATTTCTGTAACCACTTAACCATACTTTCATTATTTTCTACCCAGAAAACTTGCAATGATGACAGCAATTGCTGCAGCAATCACTAAAAATAAAACGACTACAGCTAACCCAATCCATAAAGGTGATGTTACCCACCACCAAGACCAATCGATATATCCGGTCAATTTTAAGGCAACAAATAAAACGGTTAGTAGGCCAGAAAATCCAATACCACTACTTCCACTACTTGATGAACTACTCACATTATTAGTACTCATTTTTTATCCTTTTGTTCAACATGCCACTTACATAAATCTTTATAGTATAATATTTCTTTTTCCAAATCAGAAACCCGATTTGATAACTGTAAATTTACTTCTGGACTATTTGGTCTGAAACAATAACCCCAAGTCATACCAAAAACAAAAGCACATAATAATTCTATCATAATTCTTTCACCTGTTCTATCATAGTTTGAATCTTTTCTTGCCTTTCTAGAATACAGAAAAACAATTTCAATGTATTCAGAGCATCCACATCAGCACGATGAGGTTCTCCATCAAACTTCATTTTAAAGGTATTCATTGCAGACCTCAAGCCACCGACCGGACGTTTACCATTTGCCAGCAATCTCAATACATACCAGGTCTTAACATCGATCCAACGATGACCAAAGAATGGAAAAGTAATATTTCTATCTAACATTTCCTTCTTCAACTCAACTGAATCTCCACCACCCCAAGTAACAGGATTAACGAATGGTTTATATAGTTTCATCATATCAGCAAACTCTATGGCAAACTGCTGGTGAGTTACCGACTTGGTAACCACATCTATATCAGTAATGCCGGTTAGATTGGTGATAAATGGAAAGATAGGTTCATGTGGATCAAAATACCACTTGTGAGTAATGAAATTATTGTTGATGTAATTAGCATAGTTACCAATAGCCACACCCACCTGAATAATCGGTGGGTTGGGTGTAGATCCATCTTCGGCATTGTTAAGTTCCAAATCAAGTGCTAAGTATACATCATTTCTGTTCATTTCGTTTCTTCTCATCACCAAATAGATTAAACTTCACCTGCATGCCTAATCCATTCTGTTCGACAGTAAACCATTCCACCTCGGTAAAATGTTCTACCAATTTATTCAATTTTTTTAACTGTTTACGATTTAATGCGATCATGATTTTTCTGACAATTTAGCTAACAATATTCTAATTTGATTATTCAACTTAGTAATTTCTACTGACTGTTTATCTACGGTTTTAAAAAGGTAATGTATCCATTCTTCATGTGACATAGGACCTTGTGTTTTCATTTTTATTTCTTTTGCTTCTTGAAGAATATCATAATCTTCTTGGCTAATATGTCTTGTTACCATCATACCTCCAAATATTGTATTTGAAATTCTTTTGCTCGTTGTTCATACTTAACATAACCACGAGGATTACAAACCACTCTTGTATCACCAATCATATAATCAGATTGGTTGTGCATATGACCATGAGTCCACAATTTAATCTGTGGTCGATCCATAATCAATTCAGATAAGTCGGATGCAAAAGCACCATTCATCAATGTATCACCTTTATAATATTCAGCGATACTCTCATGTGTTGGTGCATGATGTGTTACAACTACAAACTTTTTACCTCTATCACCAACCGCAAGCTTGATGTAATCTACCATCTTATCGTGATCTTGAATGGAATCTTCTACCGAGAACCTAGATGCCTTCTCATAGTGGTCAACTCTCTCAACAACTAGATTACCTTCAGCGTCTTTCAAGTGCATACCTGAACCATCAGGATTCTTGGCATAAACTCTATTAGTGTGATGTGTCATTCTATTGCTATTGTTAATCAATTGAAAGTCATTCATCCTTTGGCCACAATGCCATCTAGTCAATGAATCATCTTTATTCATATCGGTCCACAATGTACCACCAACAAAGGTAATATCATCCAATTCAAAACATTCCTTCTCCAATAAATGAATATTAGGAAAAGGCAATAACTCAAACTTTAACCTATCATAGGTATCACGAATATCAAAATCATAATGTTCATGATTACCCATTACATATACGGTTTGTGGAAACTGAAAAGAAACTCTCTTAAAGAAATCTCTAACCAACCCACGATCTTTTGGTTTGTGTTTGAATACTTTAGCTGTGCAGATATCACCACTCAGGATCAAAACATCGGCCTGTTGTTCATTCTTTAAAATAATATCACCAAACTCAAGGTGTATATCTGAAGCTAAAGCAATTTTCATTAGTGTAATACTCCCTTATGTTCTTGTTCGTTTAATATTTTTTGTGGTGCTTCTAACAATTTAAGAAAATCTTGTTCATACTCACCTTGTTTTGATAACCAAGTCAATCGTGATAATATAACCGCTGTCAGATTTAATGGTGGCATTTCATAGGCACTCAACCATTTAAATAGGGCTTTATCAATATCGTATGCTAATTCTTCCAACATACCATCAGATTCAATCGTTGCCATCATTTCTCCATAATATATTTTAATACCAAATTCGCTTCAAACAAATCGGATTTTAACACAGCTTCATCAACATAAGCAAGCGAAAACTGATGCAATTCTTGTACTTGCATAAAATCTACCATAAACTTGGATGCTTCTTCCTTAGTAGTGAATGTTTTAACAGGATTACCGCCAATGTTTACTGTATAGGTTTTATTCTCAGGCATATTGTTCTTCCAATACCACATATTCAATATACAAATTATCCAATTCTTCATCGGACATCTTAACCAAACTATCGGTAGAAAAGTAACCTTTAACCGATAACATTAACATAATATCTTGTCGTGAAATGTGATCCATTATACTGTTTCCTTTTCTACTTTAATGATTGAATCTAAACGAAAACTTCTCCAACCTTCAGCAATCAAATCGTACACAGGTAATACCTCATTAGATACTGCACGAACTTGCTCATTGATTCGTTTTGTTTCATGCACCTTTTGTGGAATTAATTCTTTGTTCAAGGTACATTTCATGGTTCTTTCCGAACCATCATTTTTGATAAATGTTACCGTTGCAATGTTTTCTTGTAACAAAGATTTTACTTCGTCAATGGATTGAAAATTAATTTCTTCCGATTCTTTTCCACAAAACTTAGTAAACTCTTTTAAATTGCCTTTGAAGATATTCTCGTGAGTATCACCACTCACACCAAAGAAATTACATCCACAATTATATACTTCAACATATAAACCTTTACCACTATCATAGATGTGGTATTCATAATCTTGGCCACAATCGGTAACATCAACTGGATGAATATAGAAACCCCCCGGTGTTTGTTTAAAGTGAGCAACCATCTGCGCTGCCAAACAACCCATGCCGTTAAACTGTAATGTTTTACTACCAACACCCAGTCCATTAACCATTGTACCTGAACTGAGGAATTCTGCCAACTCAGCACCATGACCTTCAGGATATCCATCAAACTGGCGGTACATATTAACTACTGGCTTCTGTACTTGGCCATATTTTTCGTATACAAATGTAAGTGACCGTGTTCCCATAATATATTCTCTCTCTTAATCGATTCAATACAACCATTATACAGGTACCACGGAGAACCACAAGCGTTATTTTCAAAACGTTGTTTTTAAGCAACAATCTGGAGCTTTCCAATGCCAGTATACTCCTCGATTGCATGTTTCAACTGCTTAGGAGACGCCTTAGGTGCAATGAACACATAGTCGAGAGCAGGATCAACCAAATCATCGTTCAGCACCTTATTAAGATACAGTACAGCATCAAGGCCATTGGTAAATTCTTTGAGGCCGTTATTATTGAATAGTGATGGCTTGGCAATATATTTCATTATTTTCTTTTTCTCATATTATTAGCTTTTGCAAGCATTTCAATTAACATTTCAATTTGTTGCTCTAAGTCATGAATGGCTTTAGCTTGTTCACGAACTTTTTGAATTAAAGAATGACCAGTTAAATCATCAACATCCAAATCTAAGACTGCTGCGAGTTCTTCCTGTGTCATTTCTTCGAGCCTTTAATAATTGGTACTGGTTTGAAATTTTCTGTTTCAATACCAAATAACGATGGACGACCAGCACCCTGATTGGATGTTTTGCCACCACAACCATACTCATCACAACCATTATGTTGTTGTTGAATCATTGCAGCCAATTCTTCATTCAGCATCTTATTCTCACGGACAATATCCATGATGGGTCCCTCGTACAATGCCCATAACTTATTAAATTTCAATTCATACATTGCAGCTAAACCATTCAAAGCATTGGTTGTGTCATCAATACTTAAAAGGTCTAACTCTGTAATTGCTTCAGACACTTCTTTAATATCATCGGTAACATTCCAACATTTTAGAATCTGTTGTTCATAATCAAAATAATCACTCATCAATATCTCCACTCGTAGTTAATTCGGTTGAACCTACTAGGAACTGTCCTGTATTCTGTCCATCTAATGCATCATTTAAGGCATTCCAAATTTCATCACGATCTAATTCAAAACCAAAGTTGGTCATGAGTGTTGCAGTAAACTTTATTTCAACTCTCTGAAATTCATTCATTTCTTTGCCTTTTTCTTTGGGTTAAACGATTCATTTTTAATGGCCTCTTTCAACATAGCAATCATGCCCCATTGCATAAGCAATTCAAGGCCTTCCTTGTCGAAATGAATAGTGGCATCAGCAGAACCGTCCTTATATTCTTTAATAACTTCAACTTCAAGCTCCATCATCATCTTTCATTTTATTTTTCATGTAAAGGCTGGTAATAATTGCATATGCAACAATAATAATAAAACCTAATATAAGATATTTCATATTTTACCTTTTGAGATAACAGTTTTCATAATAGTATCTCATATCATCTTCATTCCAATATTTGTTCCAATCATCGTTGCGCTCAGCACAATCATCCGAATGATACCAATTTGCATTTAGAATATTTGGATACAATCTACTCAACAATTTAATTCTATCTAAGTTGGAAGATCCATTTTCTTTCAGAAACAAAAATTCTTTAGCTATATCATATTTTAATGAAGTTAAACTTTCACAATCATCTTGTATTTCATCTAAGTCATTCCATTCCAATTTAAACCATTCTTTACCAATCCTTTGTTTTTTATATTTTGTATGTAAATACTTTTCCAACATTTTTGGATAATACACCCAATCAGATTCGTATATAATTTTTAAACTTTTCCAATGTGAACTATTTAATTGCGATAAACGATTTTTAACTGAACTAACAGTATAACCAATCTTAACTGGTTCATCAAAACAATCTTCTTCATCTTCGGTGGTAACACCAATAATATACACTTGGCCCATTTCCTCATCACTAGCCAAATCTTTAGGCATATGGCCATATTTTGGAGTAATTATATTTTGTTGCTCTGTATATACTTTATAATTTGGTGATAAACCTTCTTTGTGGGCTTTTCGCTTTTCATCGGTACATCCTCTGCATGACATGTAGCCATATTTTATAGATGCTGGATAAAAGTCTTTAGCTAACAAAGTTCCTTTGCAATGTTCACATTTATATTTTAACATATGATGGTGTCCTCGACTTACTGGCGTTTCACAACGAGCATGCGGTGACTTAGATTAAACTGGTACTGTTACGGCTTGTGTAAATGATTCGTCTGTGGATTGCTTGGCAACACCACTCGGCGATTTTACTGCTGCACCAATATAACGACCATCTTTGTTGAACTCTGTGAAGTTAACCAATTGATAACCAGTTACCTTACGACCAGATTTAAGAACCTTCACAATACCACCATCTTTACGAATGTTGTAGATATTGGTACTCAAACGATACAATACTTTCTCTTGGTCAGTACCTTTGAAACACTCAGCAATTTCTTGTGGTGAAACTGGTTTGCCTGAAAGCAATACAATAGTAATTTTCTCATGACGGTTTACTTTACCTTTGCGCACTGTTAATGCCATTTTAAATCCTTTTCAAATTAAACATAATTAAACTTCTGATACCGCTACACCAACCATTATACAGGTATGCCAATTGAATGGCAACCTATACTTGGTTGTTTACCATTATGGTTGCCAGCTGGCTTTCATATCAGCAGGTACTTCGGTTACCACTGCAGTGGTGCTTGTATTAGCAGGAGATTCCACGGAGGCATCCACTTTAGAATACAAATCTAAGAAAGCCATTTTAGTTTCTTCGTCAAAACGATTGACACATAATGTAATTGCTTTCATCTTATCTTTGAAGATAGTAAATGCTTTGGCAATATGTACCAACCTACGAGTGGAGATAATCTCATCAGTAGCACCTTCTTCATAAGATTTACGAACCACATCAGCCCATTGGCAAAGATTCTCAACAAAATCCTTATCTGCAATTAATGGAGTTAGGATCTTTTTCTCAGTCTTAGCATCAGGGAATTCCTGTTCTACCGTGATTGGAAACCGCTCTAGGAACGCATCATCTAAAATCTGTGATAGATACTTGCCCTCATCACTACCACGACCTTTGGTGTTGGCCGTAGCGATGATATTAAAGCCATCTTTTGGATATACCATTTCACCAGATTTCTTATTATAGTGAGGTTTGCCTTCCATAATACCCTGCAAACACATCAACTTATTAGAACCACGGTCCACTTCGTCAATCAATAGAACTGCGCCACGCTTCATGGCAACTAATACAGGACCATCACGATTAACCACATTACCATTAACCAATGTAGGACCACCGAGTAAATCAGACTCATCAGTTTCAACCGAGATATTCACTCGGATACATTCACGACCTAATTCAGCACATACTTGCTCAACCATTAAGGTCTTGCCGTTGCCTGATAATCCGGTAATGAATACAGGATAGAATTGTTTAGAACTAATAATGTTCTTCATATCTTTGAAGAAACCAAATGGTACATAATCGGGCCATTTCGATGGCACAGCAGGTTCAGATTCATCTACCAATCTTGGTTGGCGGAACTCCAACACTTGTGCTGGTTGTGCATAGGCCATTTCTGCTTCTGGTTCTTTAACTTTACAATCAGCATCATTTAACTTTACAATCTTTTCACCACTTGCTGGTACTCTATACTGACCACGGTCATAACGATATTCAGCCTTGGTAACTAACCAAAATGGATACGGTGCACCAGATTCATTACATACTTGGGTAATGCCATCACGAGTAACAACGGCATTTTTACCAAATCGTTGTTCACACGCAACAACAAACTGCTTAGCATTTTTATTCATAATCATCCTTTAAATGATGTCATCCACAATTTTAAAATATTTACTGATTCACTCTTAGTGAGTCCAAATTCCTCTTGAATATATGGTGATGCACCAAACATATTGGTTACACCAGATAATCTTAACTCATCGAGATATTCAAAATATTCACTATAATCAATTTCTTGATCTATCATATTAATCCAATAAAACCATATACTCAGCAGGGAAAAACTCCCTGAACCAATTCAAGCCTGCTCGTAGTCCGGCATAATCACCGAAAATCTCACAACCTTTTAATGTATCATAAACTGCTACTGCTTCAGGTGTCAGCAAACACTGCTCACCACTAAATGGGTTGGTAATCATTTCTGATTCAGAACCAATCATAATATCTTTATACGGCAACTTCATATAATCTCCTTGTTCTCAACTGATACGACCATTATACAGGTACCATGGAATACCACAAGCACTATTTTGCAGACTGTTGTTTTGGTACAACACACACCACTATCTACACTTTTGTTGACAAAACCAGTGACTATTTACACTTCCGTTGACATTTTGAGCGTTTTGGCGCCACTATTAACACTTTTGTTGACACCCTCAGGTATAGAAGGTGTCCAAGACCATTGGTACTGGGTCGCCAGTCAAACCAAAGCGCTTGGAATCAGCGACCACACCAGCAATCTTATCTTCGTATCGGTCATCCCAAGCACCACGCTCTTTAAGTAGTTCTACGCATTGTGCTTCATTCTCAGCAATAACCGTCCATGTGCCACCATATTCAGAGGATGGGAATGGTACCCAATAACTACCAATGTAAATATTCATCATTTACTCAGGTGCTTTCTTATTTCTGCATGGCATCCACCTAATACTCCTATTGCCATATGGGTTTGTCCTTCTACTAACCAGTCCGATGCTTTATCAATTTCATCCATTAAGAATATGATTAACTCCTTATCAGTAAGGGTTTTTTCCATTCTACTATTATCTCTATAACACATGAGTAATTCTACCAGTTCGGCATCTTCTTTGGAAAGATATCGGCCTCTAGTTCGGTTTAATACTGTTTCAAGTAAATCGGTGGTGTTAGCTCTTTCAAAATTCATTTCTCTTGTGCCTTTCCGTACCATACTTGCTCAACAACAGTTTTAAGACCAGTTGTTTCAATTTCATAAACAATTCTATTAACGGAATAAATAAAAATACTAATTGATATTAAAAATACAATAATCATTGCTTTAAATAAACTCATTTCTCTTGTGCCTTCTCAATTTCAGATTCAATCAAATTCACCAAACGGTCCACTTTTTGAATTAACTCAATATTGGCTTTCAATACCAACATATCAATTTGTGATTTTGGTATTGTTACCCATTCTTCTTCATTGCTGTTCATTTTGTCCAATCTCTGGTTGTAACCAATCCAATATCTCTTGCTGGCATTGGTTTTTCTTTCATACCAAACGCTTGACGAATCATGTTCCGCTCATACTGTGGAATATCCACAATATACAAACATTCTTCAACCGCCAACTTAGCAAATTCAATCACATCTTCTCTGGTATAAAAATCATAGTCACCCATGACTGTATCGTCCAGCATTTTCTCTAATGGTTCATTCATTTCAATCCCTCGTCATAATCCAGTAAGTCATTATTGATCCAAATATGTAACCAATGACATAAGCCAAATAAGTCCAATATAATATGTAATCCATTATTCTTGTGCCTTTCTTAATGCTTTAGCCGTGGCCAATACAATTCTTTTGTATTTGTTAAATTCTTCGCTAGTTTTCCAAATCTCATGTCCTACTGGAACAATTTCAGCATCTTGAAGAATAGCCACTACATTTATTTCCTCATCTGTTAGGTCTGCTGGATGGGTGTAGAGTGGAATACATCCTGTATCTTCCCAATCAATTTCACCACCATATCCGCACTCTAAAGTTTTAGGATTCATCCACGCTACTGGTTCATTGTTCATTTCTCTTGTGCCTTTACATTAATATTCATCAACTGCTTAATAGTGGGTGACCATGTATCACGCCAGTCCTCTAAAAATGCCACCTGTTGTTTCAACGCTTCTATTTCAGCTTGTTGCTGGCTAATGGTTAGGTTTAGAAAATCAATATCTACATCTCTCGATACAGCTTTTTGAATATCTACCAATTCCATTAAGTTAGTTATTTCAGCTTGTTGCTGGCGTAGCATGGTGGCTGAATTTTGAAATAATTGATGTTCTTTCTTTGTTAAGAATATTCTTTCTTCTATTGCAAGTATTCCTTCTGCTAGTTCATTTGCGTTCATTTACAAACTCCTGTTATTACAGCATATGATAATACTATAGCAAAAAATATCAACATAGTCAATGCTATATTACGCCAATCGTATCGTTTCCATTTCAGGCCTTGATGTTGTCTATTTGACAACATTCTGTTTTCGCAAAATACACACATGCCTTCTCGTTCTTTTCGCAACGCATCTATTTCAGCTTGTTGCTGGCGTAGCACAGATTCAAGTTTTAAGAAAAACTCATGGTCGTCTATTTCTCTCAAACATTCTGAAATTAAAGCAGTAAGTTCATTTGCGTTCATTACCATTGCTCCACTTTCTCTAAAGCTCTAATCAATTCAGATACCACTCGTTTATCAATATTAATAAACATTGTTTTATTCACTTGGTTGGGATACAATTGAATTCTCACTTTATCACCCAAATCAATTATTGAAGCGTATTGAAGGCCTTGTGATTCAATCGTGGTTGTTGGATAAATTGTGTTCATATCTTTGCGCTCGAATAAAATAAATCAATTTCTTCTGTTGTTTGAGTTACTATAATATCAGGAGAACCACCAAACACAATTCTAGTAATTTCCCATTCTCTTTTACCATCTCTATAAATTGAATCGGTATAATAATATTGAATCTGACTACTATTCACTCTAACACTTTTATCATACCATGTGCCATCACCAAAAACCATTTGTGTTAATCTAAAAATCATCATATCCTTCCGCCCAACTTATTTTTGGATTATCTCTTTCATACAACTCAATAATATCTTTGAAATTCCACATTGCATCAGTTTCAAATGTATTCAACCATTTACTAAATCTACCCCAATCTTCTGCAAGCATTGGTGGTATACTAAGTTCTTCACCAAAAGGACCTAAACCATCACCACGGCAATCAATACGACCACAAGCATACTCGGTGGTAATCTCAAACACTTCAAATGATTCACCAGCTATTCTACCAGTCAATGCAGAATCTTCTGTTAATGTTTTAACTACTGTTTTACCAAAGCCACGGTCTTTGTACCATTGTGTATTAACAGGTCCCATCCAATATAACTCTGAAGAAAATCTTACTGGCATTATTTGCTCTCATCAATAGGTGGATAATCAATATAATCACCAAACTCCGAACTATACAATACTGCATCAGTTCCCAATATCTGCACTTCTAAATCGTGGTGTGTAATATCATAATCAACAAAGGTAAAATCCTTATTGTATACACGGAAGAAATAGAAAGCACCACCATCCATATCAACGCCGTGCATAATAAATCCTTTTAAACCTTTGGCAGGTTTAACACTTCTTATCTTCTCGTTCATTCTTCTACTCCGAAATGTTGTTTAATTACTAAAACCGATTCATTCATACCAGCGATAGCACCTTGCTCGTAAGAGTAAACACCTTCGTCCGCAATTTTCTTTGTGAGGCTATTATTGTTGTATGTTTCAATAGTGGTTACACATTCCCGAACAATCAACTCGGCAAATTTCTCACTATATGCTTGCCAGTAATCTGGGACTAACCCCAATGATTCCACATAATCCTCAGCCTGTTCAGCAAGTTCTTTAATCTTCTCGTTCATTCTTCAACTCCGGTGGAAGCATTTGTTCAACAGTATCAGCTACAGCATCGTCGATAGTGTTAAGTCTTTGATTAAGCTCTTCTTGTGTTTTTGGAGCACCTCCAGGAAAACCAGCAAAAAACTTTTTCGCTAATTCTGCCATATCTTGGCCCGATGGTTCCGACTCCATAAAGTCTTCTAAATATTTCTTTAAGTCACTCATTTTCTTCTTCCTTATTTTCTTCAACTCCAAAATGTTCTTCAATTCTTCGTTTAACTTCAAACAAAGCACCATTGTAATCTGTGTATAGTTCATTACTTGTCCAACTGCCGTCTACATTACGATTTACTAAATCATCGGTGATACCAATACATTCTCTTACAATCAACTCGGCGAACTTTTCTAATCGTTCCTCGGGAGTAAAGTTCAAGATCATTTCTCTACCACTATCGTCCCAAAGTGTAAATCCTATACCAGCATCAATGGCAAGTGCTCTAATTTTCTCGTTCATAATGTTACCCTTTCCATTGTTCCTAATTTCTGTTCTTCCATCTGTTTCTTCAGGTCATTATAAACATCGCTTGTGTAAGAACTCCAACCAACACAATTGGCATAACAAGTATACACCGAACCCGATTCATTGTGGATCAAATAATGTGGATATTTGTCGTCCAGTTTTTCTTCAACTTTGGTAATGCCTGAACTAAAACGCCATTCATCTGAACCACCAAAACCACCGTACCAACTGCCTAACACTTTACGGATCTTACCGTGTTCAGAATTGACTTCAACAATGACCCAAAGGTCTGGTGTATATACACTCATTTCTCTTGTGCCTTTTTAATTTCTTCACTATGCTTACATTTACCACGATATCCGTAGCCCACACAATTGCAATGATACTTATCACCAATCAACTCAACAATATAGGTATTACCCTTACTGCCATCCACGGTCCACGATTGGAAGTTAGGTTGTAGTGGTGATTTTATGATTGGTGCATTGTACATCAAACCATATTCAACCAAACACTTAATATCATCTTTAACAAATTTACGACCAGTTTTGGAGAATGGTAACCGAGATAAACGATTCAATTCTTCCTGTCCTTCTTTTACATACGCAATGAGATAACCTTTATTATCTAAAAGATAAGTATGATTTGGCCAATCCCATTCCGTAACTTCTTTCAATATTTCCATTATTCTGCCTCTGCAAAATTACAATAAACTTCTTTATAGATGTATTTGATAGAATCAAGTCCATAATTCTCAGCACAATACTCTTTCACTTCTTCAACATCAAAGAATTGCACATGGATGGTTCGACCAGAATCAAACTCAACCATATAAACACTTTCAAAATTTGAATCGTAACTCATATATCTCCTTAACCACAAATTGTGTATTCTGCCAACTCTGACCACTTACCATTAGGATTACTTTTACGAATCTTGGTAACTTGAATCAATGTACGCAATGATAACTCTTTAACCTTATCTGATAACTTGGCAATTAAATTCATTGCATCATTCTTAGCAACTTTATCATAATCAGGCATAAAATCTTTTTCATTCAATAGATGGCGCATGCGCTCAATCTTCTGCTCTGCCGTCATACTCAAATCAACTGCCATAGACCGTGATACAATCGCTTGATCTAATGATGTGCCACTCATATTAGAAATGAATACCACACGACCTTTAAACTCAAATACAGTCGGTAAATCTTCATCTTTAATATCAGCACGCCATGAGATAATACGGCGAGAATATGAATCAAGAGCAGCTTTTAATAGATTCAATGATACTGGATCTTTCAATACTGAATCACAATCATCAAACACAATAACCGAATTACGATTCTCATATAATGTACGATACAAACCTTTAGGTGTTGAATAACCTTTTACTACACTAAACGAATTAGCAGGCACAGAAGCACCAACTTCATAATCATCCAATGTTGACAAATCTTTGAATCCTGATTTAGCCAATGCTGCCGATACTGTATGAGATTTACCAAGACCACCAGGTCCTGTTACCACAACGGATGCTTGGTCGCCTTTTGCTAACATGCAAACCATATCAGATAAAAAGCCAAAGCGCTCATTGATAGTAAACCGAGATTCTGTTGCAATCTCAGGTGCCACTCGGTTTGCCTTACGCAAAACATAATCAAGATGCTCACGCTTTGTGCGTTTAACTGTTTTACCGTTAATAACAGTAACATATTTTCCATCCACAAATTTAATATCCGTCATATATTTTCCTTTCGACTAAAACAACCATTATACAGGTACCACAGCAAACCACAAGAACTATTTTCAATAGTGTTGTGCCAAAACAACAGTTATACTCTTACCAAATGTGTATTAAATTGCAATTCATATAATTCCACAATAGAATCATTATGCAATTCACGGTAATTGTCTTTTAATAATGCTTCGGTCATTTTAATCAATTCAACTTTCTTCATCTTTTTAATAACCAACATATCATTATCAACTAAATCTGTAATCAATCTATCAATTTGTTTACTCATTTAATCACCTTATAACCTTTTAACAAAATCTGTTCAACATATAATTCCACAATAGGTTGAGTATCCTCAAATCCTTGTTGTAATGATTTTAATTCTTTAATCACAAAATCCCATGTATTCATACGCCACACCAACGAATGGTTTTATAATCTCCAGTTAAAACATTTCCTCTTGCAAAGTTTCTTGCTGGTGCCTTCCATCCTGCTGACTTTAGAATATCACCACGCTTAAACTTTTTATCATCTTCAAGCATCACCCAAGAATGAGAACTTCTTTGGTTATCATCTTTTGATATAATATGAACATACTTACGACCGGATTCATAATAAAATTCTCTACGATTATAAGCTTTATCATAATCTGCTTGTAGATGGCCAACATACAACGCCAAACCAAATTCTAAATCTGCATTATCTAATTTCATAATAACTCCTAAACATCGTAGCGGTGATGTACCACTAAAATATACTCAAACGGTTGATTCTCTGAATCGTCCTTATCATATAATGTATTCATATACACCGATACTGATTTACAGAAATAACCACCTGCTTCTTGCTGTGTTTCATGCCAGAATTCTTCCTTAGCAAGATTATGTAAATCATTATGATTCAGATTATCAGCAGGATCATTATGGTCATGGACATTATAATAAGTGTCCCAGCCATCAATGCCAAAATTTAACTTACCAACTTCGGTACAATGAAAACCATAACCAAGTTTAAATTCATTATTCATCAATTACTCCTGTTATTTGCCCATTGAACACCACGCAAGAATGCTTCACGCTCAGCCCTCAATTCATAAGTAGTACGAGCATCACGCATATACACATCAAATGCCTTGGCGTTACGCTTACGAGTAGAACCTTTGAAACCTGGTTGAGGCCTTGGACCTCTAAACATTACAAAATACTTGGTAAAATCAATACTTGGTAATACTTCAGCATAACGACCAAATGGTACGCCTTTATAACTTGAACGATAACCAACTGGCGTAACATAATCAGATAATGCATTTTGCATTGTAATTTCTTTTAAACGATAATCCATATATTCTTTCAAAAAAGATGAGGACTTACATCCGACAGAACGCCTCATTCAAACAATTATACTTTACTTAAATTCACTACTCTAAAATCAAACTCATGAAAACTGGTTTGGTGTGGAACAAATACAATCTGTCCTACACGATTACGAGGATTAGGTTTGGTTTCATATTTTTTAAACTTATCAACTGTTACCGTTACCTTGTAAGAATTAAAACCTGATTCGTTACAATTTGCCTGCTCTACAATACCTTCAATAAATGCATCATCACGACCTGCCATTGGACGGAAATCATACGCTCTTATAATGTCGCCTACTTTGGCAATTCCTTCAAATTTCAACATAAATCCTCTTTTTTGCGTTTTGCTGTGAAACTTCAACTTAATGTACCATTATACTCTTACCACAGGATACCACAAGGCCCCTGTTGTTAGAATACAACGCTTCCAGTATCATTCCGCAAACGGTTCGAAAAATAATTTTACCAATTGAATGCTTGCGATAATAAACATAATACTGAGCATTACTAATAATCCGATAATAATATTATTCATTATCATTACCAACTCCTTACTGTAAAACATTCAATTTCCACAGATTCAGTTTCATCCAAATCTTCTGGTTTTATTTGCTTCTCAGCATTACGAGCAAAAGCTACTGCCGCATCATTATTATCAAATACTGCCAGATTTGTCCAATCCCAACCAATCAATTCTTCAAAATGACCAGATTTTACCAAATATACTTCCATGATTATTCCTTATTCAAACAATTCAATGAATCAATAATACAAGAGTCGGCGCAGCTCATCTGACTTTCAACATTTTCTAAACCATTATCACAAGCAAAATGGTATACATCTGATAATAAATGCTGTGCTTGGCGTAACTTATCAATCATTTCTATATTACTCATTATTCTACCTCTTCCATAAAATTCAAATATTGTTCTAAATGGTCACGGACTCTATTATCTTCTGCTGAATAGAATACATAATCTCCCATTTCATGACGGAATTCTTTATCAACATACTCAAAACCACCATAATACTGTAATGTGCGGTCATTACCTTTATAAACACCAATACAATCTGGCGTTACAAACAGTTTACCGCAACGATTATCGAGACCTAACTGCTTAGCATTAGCTTTACTCATATTAACCACATAATTCTCAGTTAATTCTGTTACCTCATCAATCAATTCAAATAAATCCATATTATTCTAACCTTTCATATTCTTCAATAATGTGCCGTTCTGGCATATTCTCATACTTTTCAATTACCAATGATTCAATATAAGCATACATCGAATCAAAACCTAGTGATTGCACCATATTCATTTCATCACGAACAAGTGCATCTACCATTCTTTGAATATTACTAATACTCATACTAAATCCTCAATGTAAGGTTGTTCGATAATCATATAATCATAATCGGTAATATCTTCACCATTCTCAAGATTATCAGTAATTGCATTAAATACCCATTTATCTGCTCGAGTATCATCTTCTACTAGTAAATCCATTGTTATTCTAACTAATTTCATATTTCACCTCAGTTTATACTAACATAATCTTACTAATAACCACTACAATGAATGGTTATTATAAAACTACGAAACAATATTGAAT
>Ga0208255_100001_pt1 | contig 65514 bp, 89 predicted proteins | sample CryBogCBH06Jun08_FD_184600 | JGI IMG/M metagenome (GOLD analysis project Ga0208255, IMG submission 184600) | Freshwater microbial communities from Crystal Bog, Wisconsin, USA - CBH06Jun08 (SPAdes) | ecosystem: Environmental > Aquatic > Freshwater > Lake | place: Crystal Bog, Wisconsin, USA... | reverse complement strand
AATGTCTGCGCCTAAGTATAGGCATGGGCAACCAGTGTCATCTTCTGTTCTGCGGGGGGTGATGACCGACGATGTGCTTCAAAAACTAGAAGCAAACTGGAAACTAAACTCTAAAAAAATGATTGACGAATTGGGCAGTAAATGGCTATGCCATCCTGATAATTTTATTAAACGCAAAGACGGAAAGGTTTACAAATGAGTTTCAATACTAACAACCAAACTAAACACGAGAAGGATATGTTCCGATGCTACGAAGTGAAAGGAGTTCTTTATGTCCCCACTTACAACGAAGCTGGAATCTACATCGGCCCATGCGGAAAGAAGTATTTAGAAAGCGACCTTACTATGGCTGGCGCAAGGGTAAAGATGGAGTCCCTGTATGTGACTTCTGCAAGGCGAGATAATTGAAATACAAAGTGGTAGATGAAACAGGCATGGCAATACGCTTGTTTCAATCGCTTAAGGAAGCCGAGCAGTTCTTACAGGAAGGGTGGAAGATTGTACGACTACCTAAGAAACCTAAGCTAAACTTGTATGAGTTGCTCGGTGAATGTTTAATGTAAAGGAAGTAATGAGTGAACTAACTAAGACCGCATTAGAAATTAAGAAGGCATCTGAAAAAATAACAGGGCGCAAGTATTGTTCGTCTTGTCATGCGTACCAGTTGCCTGAAGGTGGTAAGGATGTTTTAATTACTAGCGGTAGACACACAAGATGGAAGTGTGCCAAATGTTTAGCCAATATAAGTGCAAGGAAATATGAAAGTAAAAAGGTGAAATGATGAATGAACTAGAAGCAAAGGTTAAGGAACTAGAAGCAGAAGTATTAAAACTAAAAGACGAGATATTCTATTGGCGCACCGCCTTTGATAGAGCCCTCGTTGCCTACACTAAACTCGAAAGGAAAGTAGATGGAAAACCCGAACTATACTGATTTAGAAAATTTGTGGGAATTGAGTAACATGGTAGAAGTTGTTAGCTACAAGCTAAGTAGTATTCGAGATGTGGCTGAGATTATTGCCGAGCGTGTATGCTCCGACCCCGAGAGCGGTGCTATATGGGCAGTTGCTGAAATGATTGAGCTACAGGAGCAACAACTGGAAAAGATTAGCGCAGAAATAATGAACTGGCACAGGGCAGTAAAAGACTTTGAAGCGCCCAAACCGCAAACTAAAAAGAAAGGAACTAAGAAATGAAACAGATTGACGACTGCGGTGGTGAGCCTGTGCCTTTCTATGGGTGGGTTCAGCATAGTGATGACACAGTAACGATTGCATACAACCATGAAGAAGCTATGCAACTGCAACGAGAATTTGCAGAACAACTTACCAAAGAACATCACGACCCAGTTAATCACCCCAAGCATTACACCACGCATCCATCAGGTGTAGAGTGCATCGACATCACGAGGCATATGGGATTTAACTTAGGTAATGCCATGAAGTATATGTGGCGATGTGATTTAAAGCGTGATGCTATCGAGGACTTGGAGAAGGCGGTGTGGTATCTGCGAGATGAGATTGCCTTGCGTAAGAAACAACGACAAGAAGAACTTGAGGAAAGGACAGGGTTCTAATGAAGGTATCAGACGCACAATATGAGGTGCTTGCTAGGTGGGTTCACGCTTACATAGATGAGCATTGCATATTGCGTGGGGTAGATTTGCCAGCGAAAGTAAAAGGCGAACGATATAGCTGGATGTTCTATCTGCGCAGAGGACTGTTCAATGCGCAGTTCAACTTCAATATAGGGCAAATGTTTTACTATTATCTTGAACGCTTAGACCCCGAGTTTAACTTTCAGATAACAGGATTGGAAACGGCATCTGCGCCTATGCTGACAGCTATACCGATGGTGGCTAAGCTAATGGGGTCAGACCTAAATGCGTTTATCGTTAGGAAAGATCGCAAGAAGTATGGCTTAGAGAACATAGTAGAGGGCATACCAAACGACAAGCCAGCCATTATGTTTGATGACTTATGCAACAGTAGCGCATCGTTGGCTGAGTGCTTAAACAAGTTACACACCGAGGGCATACCAGTAGCAAGGGTAGCGTTCACCATAGTCAACAAGAGTAATGTTGGTGTGCATACTGAGGAACGACTTAACACCGATATGTATTTACCCCCTGATATACAAGTCATTAGCCTGTTCACCCTTGATGACTTTAATTTACATAGCCCATCACACTAAGGAGAAAAGATGAATAGAGATGAACTGTTTAGGCTAGCGGTGTTTGCCGTTCTGCTAGGGTTTGTTATTGAGTTTATGATGTTTAGCCATCAAGCCAAAGCGCAAGATAGCTGGAGAGATAGCCCATACAACTGGAAGAACTCGGAGTATAACTATCAGAACTCGTCAGCCAACTACAATAACTCGCCATACAACCCCAAGAACTCGCAGTATAACTACTGGAATCCAAGAGCAAACGGAGTGTATGATAACGAGGGGAACCGAGTAGGTTATGTAACAGAGAACCGAGAAGGTGCTAGAAATTACTTCGACAACAACGGAGATAGGATTGGATATGGAAGAACTAGATAGAGCAGTAGTTGTAGCCCTTGCTTTTGAAGCTGGCTTTGGTAGGCATCAAGTTATGCCTGATGTTACTAAGTTTGAAAGGCTTGCTCGGCTATTACAGAAACACATTGAGGAGAAAGAAGATGACTTTGATATGGATGGGAGATGTTAATGACAAAGCATGATGGCGGCAAAGGTGATGCACCTCGCCCACTAGGTGTAAGCATGGAAGAGTTTGATAGGAACTTTGATTTGATATTCGGGAAGAAAGACAAGAAGCAACCCAACCTCAATATAGAAGTCGAAGCTACAAAAGATGACCAACAAGTAACGATAACTAAGACATGGGAGTTCTAAATGAGCTTCACAATTAAACAAAGTAACGGCTTAAAAGTTATTCAATGGTTTAAAAATGTAGATGAGTTACTGTGCTCCATGCTTGCCAATCCAAACGATACATACTGGAGAAACACATGAGAAACTGCCCAAAGTGCGGAGCCAAGTTAAAGACTACGCAAACTCGGACGGCGACACAACATCCTGACTGGGTGCGTAGACGACGGGTTTGCATAGACGACTGTGGCTTTAGGATAACAACAATCGAACTGCCAATGGCAGACCTAACTTTAGAACAACAAGGAGAAGTAGATGGACTCGAAAGAGATACTGAAAGCGATTGACCCGAAGGGGGCTGAGATTGAGAAGCTGAGAGCTGAGTTGGCGGTAATGCAACAACGAGATGCAAGAGTAAGAATGGAACTGCAAGAAGCGGTAGAAGAAAGACGAAAGCTACGCTGGCTTAAAGAGCATGGCATTTTAGTAGAAACCCCTGATGGTATGCGTTACTTGAAAGAGGAAGAGTTTGATGAGTTCTTTAGCAACTTGCCTGACTTTGGTGGTATTGCAAAACGACTTGCAGAATCAATGCAACATACCAAAGATGTAATAGCGGCAAACATACTTAACAAAGTCTTTGAAGAAACGTATGCAGATCATGGTAAACACGTAGCACTACACTTGGAAAAAGCAAAGGAGTTAACAAATGGCACAAACACCCGAGAAAAAGGTAAAAGAAGCCGTAACAAAAATCCTTAAAAAGTTTGGCGCTTATTATTTCTATCCTGTGATGGGTGGGTTTGGTCGTTCGGGTATTCCCGACATCATAGCTTGTTACAAAGGGCGCTTCATTGCGATAGAATGTAAGGCTGGTAAAAATAAAACAACCGCACTACAAGAAGCTGAACTCAAGAAGATTGAGGATGCTAGAGGGTATGTGATGGTGGTTAACGAAGAAAACATTCAGTCCGTAGAAGATTCACTAGACACACTTCAATGGATTGAACAACACAACGAAAGAGATGAATGACTGAACACACAACACCCGATAGCGCTCTAGAAGCAATCTATGATCTGATTGAACAGGGCGCTGATGACCCGAATGTATCCATTGTTTTGGTAGTGGCTAATAGTGAAACAAGTAGCGTCAAGGTATGCGGTCTTAACATTGATGAGATGGAAGTTCCTATTCTTCTTACTGAAACTGCGGCTGAGATTGGGCATAGAGTTCTTGACCAGCTTAACGACAGGACAATTAACTAATGGAAATCAGAGTAGAAGTAGTACGAGAAAACGAAGATGGTTCTGCTGATGCTATGGTTCATTTTGATAAAGAAGGTTTGGGTTTTTTAGTTCAAGAAGGTGTGCTTGCAATTCTCAAGCAATACATAGAGCAGTGCAAAGCTGACGCTAAACAAAAGAAAGTAAAAAATGTTCGGAAGAAAAACGCTGGTAGTTGACTTTGAAACTAGATGGGACAGTAAAGACTACACGCTAAGCAAGATGACTACGGAAGAATATGTTCGTAGTCCGATGTTCAAGGCTTTCGGTGTAGGGTATAAGTGGCTCAATGAAGATACAACAACTTGGGTAACTCACGATGATATTCCAGCGTGGGTTAGTTCTATTGATTGGGAGAATGTAAATGTACTTGCTCATAATGCTCAGTTTGATGTTTCTATTCTTGCTTGGGTCTACGGCGCTAGGCCTGCTTATATACTGGATTCTCTAAGTATGGGTCGTGCCCTTCGTGGTGTAGAAGTAGGCAACAGCCTAGCTACATTAGCAGAACACTACGGGCTACCACCTAAAGGACAAGCGGTGCATAGCACTAACGGCTTGTCTGAAATTACTTATGAGATGGAGAAAGAATTAGCCATCTACTGTGAGCACGATGTAGAACTGTGCGCTCAGATATTTAGAAACTTGCTGGGTGAAGTAGAAGGTGGGTTCCCACAGAGTGAACTAGATTTAATTGACATGACGCTCAAGATGTTTGTGTTCCCCACACTTGAGTTAGATAAGGAGATGCTTAATGAAGCAATCGAAGATGAGAGGACAAAGAGGGAAGCGCTTCTTAAAAAAGTTGACGTTGATGAAACGGCGCTTGCTAGTAACGATAAATTTGCTGAAGTACTTAAAGGACTTGGAGTTAATCCACCACGTAAGATCAGCAAGACGACTGGCAAAGAAGCTTATGCGTTCGCTAAGAACGATGCCCTCTTCCAAGCGTTGCTTAACAGTAGTAACGACGATGTTGCCCTTATTTGCGAAGCAAGGCTCAAAGTTAAATCAACGCTTGAACGCACAAGGGCGCAGAGATTTGCAGATATATCGGAACGAGGTAAACTTCCTGTCCCACTCAACTACTACGGAGCGCACACAGGCCGTTGGTCGGCGAGCAAGGGCTCGGGGCTTAATCTACAAAACCTCAAGAGGGGGTCATTCCTACGTAAATCTATCAAAGCGCCGAACGGGTACTCGCTCGTCGTATGCGATCTCTCGCAAATTGAGCCGAGAGTCCTTGCCTATCTCGCTGATTACACGTCACTCCTTGATATATTCGCATCGGGTCAAGATGCCTACTCAGCGTTTGGGGCGCAGATGTTTGGCATACCCGACCTCTCTAAAGAAACACATCCGACTCTCAGGCAGTCAGCAAAATCAGCGTTGTTAGGTTGTGGCTATGGCATGGGTTGGGCTAGCTTCTCTGCGCAACTTCTTACTGGATTCCTAGGCGCACCGCCCACAATGTATGACAAAGCATTTGCTAAACAACTTGGTGTAACTGAGCAAGATGTAGCTGACTTCTTAGGTTGGGAACGCAACATGGAATTACTCCACAAGATACCACACACTTGCACAGACAAAGAGCTTCTAGTTCATAGCCTAGCCGCTAAAAAGATTATTGAAATCTATCGTGAGAAGTCGCACCCAGTAGTAACCTTTTGGGACTTATGTAGTTCGTTGATAGGGCATAGTTTAAGTAAGGGAAAAACCTACGAATATAAATGTCTAACTTTTGAAAAAGAGCGTATAATATTGCCTAGTGGTTTGGCTTTGCGTTACCCTGATTTAAAGGGTACAGAAGACGAGAAAGGCAGAACACAATGGTCTTACGGGTCTGACAATAAAAAACTATACGGCGGTAAGCTGGTAGAAAACATTGTTCAGGCCGTTGCTCGTTGCGTGATGACTGATGGGATGTTACGGATACAAGAGAGATACCCTTGTGTATTGACTGTGCATGACGAAGTTGTAGTGCTAGTACCTGATGAAGAAGTAGAAGAAGCAGAGAAATGGGTACACGCACAGATGGTCATGGAACCGCAGTATATGAAAGGCATCCCACTTGACGCAGAATCAAGCTATGCTAAACGATACGGAGATGCTAAGTAATGGAAGTTAAACCAATCAAGTGGAGCCACTCAGGGCTTAAAGACTACGAGGGATGCGCTAGGCGGTTCCACGAGGTTAAGGTTTTAAAGAACTACCCTTTCCAAGAAACAGTTCACACCAAGTATGGTAAGCAAGTACATGAAGCGGCTGAGCTTTATGTTAAAGAAGGCAAGCCTATACCGCCTGAGTATGCGTTTATGGAACCCATTATGGAAAGCCTGATGAAGATAAAGGGCAGAAAGTTTCCTGAGTTGGAGATGGGTGTAAGGGAAGACTTAACACCTTGCGGTTTCGGTGACGATGATGTGTGGGCTAGAGGAATCGCTGACTTAGTAATCATAGATGACGATGGTTTAAAAGCTTGGGTAGTTGACTACAAAACTGGCAACGATAAATACCCTGACCGAGATCAGCTAATCTTAATGTCCCTCATGGTGTTCGCACACTTCCCACACATTCGCCAAGTTAATTCTTCTCTACTGTTTGTAGTTAAGGGGAGCATGGTTAAGAGCAAAATGGAAGCCGACCAAAAAGATTTCCATTGGCAGTTATACAGAGAACGTGTAGCAAAACTGGTAGCCAGCCACCATAACAATGTATGGAATCCAACAAGCACTCCGCTATGTGGATGGTGTCAGGTTAAGTCCTGTGAATTTCACCCTAATCACTAATATGAGTAAAGTAAAAAGACTAGAAAGAATCCGTACTATCCTAGATAGTTATGCTATCGGTGTAGACTTTGCGCAAGATGATGTAGTTAGTATGAACTTACTTACTGGCTGGAGTTTCCCATATTACAAAAAAGTAATTAACCCACGCACACCCAAAGAAACACGTTGCTTGGGGGTATCAAACGATGGGATTAACTACGAAGTTTGGTCATGGCGCAAGGCAGTAGCGGAAACAGATAACAGAACCCCAGCATTACGGGCGGCTATTCAGTATCAGTTAAACGATTTTATACGTCAATGGGCCCCGATTTGCGTACATTGTGGGGCTACTAAAGACCTGACAGTCGACCACCGCTATGTGCCATTTGTAATGATTGCAAAAAGTTTTATAGATACCGAACCCAACATCGAAATAACCAACGATAATAGTGGGATTGGGTGGGTCATTAAAGACCCGAGTGTTTTAAAAGCATGGCAACATTTCCACGCAGAGAGAGCCACTTATCAGATTTTATGTCGCTCATGCAATTCGTCAAAAGGAAAGAAAGATGACACAGAAAAACGGCAAGCGTGATTACAAACACGCATACAAGTTACAGAAAGCAACTGGTGAAACCGAAGACCAACTCGAGCGCCAGCGTGCAAGACGTAAGTATGACAAAGAAGGTATCGACCGCAAGGGCAAACACATAGACCACGTGAAGCCCCTAAAGTCAGGTGGGAAATCAACAAGCGGCAACTTAAGACTGCGATCTCCCAAAGCTAATATGTCAGACAACAAAAAATAATACTGGCAACAACGAAAGGAAAATATGGAACTACTAAAAAGTTTATTCGAAGACTTTGGTAGGGTGCTGACTGCTCCCTATGACAACACCTTTGATACCCCACTCCATGTAGTTGAGGCTATGTGGCAAGTTAAGTATGGTAACGAATGGGTTCCAGCCGAGGAGTTTACTGACGACTTTTGGAAAGCAGCACTACTACGCTTATCTAATCAAGAGTTAGTCGAACATCATAGAATTGTCACCGCCCCAGATGGGAATAGCGGTCTGGTATATAGACTAAAAAATCATGCGGCATGAACGTTACGCTGAAGGGTGGACTGATGCCCGTAGTATTTTTGGTCACGCTATTGAAGAAGAAAATAAAAAGTATGGCTCTGAATATAGGACAGATAGAAAGTGGGGGTCACCGCTAATGCCTAAGAAAAAAGTAGATGCGCACGAATACGTAACTGAAGCTAAAGACTTGCCGATAGAGACTTGTAGAAATCTATGGATTATGAAGTACGGTGATGGATGGATAAACGCAAGCGAACTAGTGGAGCAAGACAGTCTAACTTGGGAAATAGGTAACAGATTATTTTGGGCTGGCTTAGTGGAACACGATAAACAAATGGATCAATACAAATGCAAATCGTAGATAATAAAGCGCTGGTGTTTACCACCCGCAACCCCGAGAAGTACGCAGTCATTCCTAAACACGCTATCGTAGGTGAGCAGAACGGAGTATCTAAAGTCGCTGTGAAATGGGGCTTAGACGAAGTGCGTGTGCTCCGCAATCTAGGTGTTAAGAATGTGCCTTCACCCATCCGCGCTAAGTATAGCTGGCCGGGTATGTATAAGCCGTTCGAGCATCAAGTTGAAACCGCAGAGTTCTTAACGCTACATCCAAGAGCCTTTGTGTTTAACGACCCCGGTACAGGGAAAACCCTTAGTGCATTATGGGCGGCTGACTACCTTATGAAGTTAGGGAAAGTTCGTCGTTGTTTAATCCTATGCCCTCTATCAATCATGCACGACGCTTGGATGAACGGCATAGGCAAGAGTATTATTCACCGCTCAGTTATCGTAGCCCACCATAGCCAAGCCACCCGACGTATTGAGATGGTACAAGGTAACTATGAGTTTGTAGTAGTTAACTATGATGGACTAAACCTAGTAGCTGATGAGGTGGTAGCTAATGGCAAGTTTGACCTAGTTATTGTGGATGAAGCCAATGCCTACAAGAACCCATCTACAAGGCGCTGGAAGTCCTTAAATAAAATCCTAACCCCACATACCCTTCTATGGATGATGACAGGCACACCAGCTTCTCAATCGCCTGTGGATGCCTATGGTTTGGCTAAGCTGGTGAACCCTAGCGGAGTACCTAAGTTTGCTACTGCATGGCGAGATAAGGTTATGAATAAGCTGACCCAGTTCAAATGGGTTCCAAAACAAGGGGCGGCTGAAGCGGTGTTTGACGCATTACAACCTGCGATTAGGTTCACCAAAGAAGAATGTACCGACTTACCGCCAGTACTTACAGAAACACGTGAGATACCCCTTACCCCACAGCAGACCAAATACTACCGCTTACTGAAAGACAAGATGGTTATGCAAGCGGCTGGTGAAACTATTACCGCAGTTAATGCGGCGGCTGGTGTATCAAAGTTGCTACAAGTATCGGCTGGTGCGGCATACACAGATGAGCATGAAGTTGTTGAGTTTGATTGTGCCCCACGCTTGTCGGTACTACTGGAAGTACTAGAAGAAACAAATAGGAAAGTGATTGTGTTTGCCCCATTCAGGCATAGCATTGATACTATCCATAACCACTTACTGAAACACAATGTGGCATCCGAAGTGATTCATGGGGATGTGTCGGTGTCCAAAAGAACTGACATTTTTAAACGCTTCCAAACGCTCCCTGAGCCACGTATCCTAGTAGTCCAACCTCAGTCTGCATCTCATGGTGTAACGCTTACTGCGGCTGATACTGTGGTGTTCTATGGGCCTGTTATGTCAGTAGAAACGTATCTACAATGTATTGCACGAGCCGACCGAATCGGACAAGATTCCACTAAAGTGACTGTGATACACTTGCAAGGTAGCGAGATAGAAAAGAAGATGTTTGCCCAATTAGAAAAGCGGGTACGAGGACACGATATTCTGTTAAGCTTGTATAAAGAAGAAATAAACCAGTAAGGAAAACCCTAGTTTGGGTTGATTTGTCACCCCTATTGGTGTAAAGTATTTGACATAGACGTTGAAAGGAGAAATCAAATGTCTGATGAAAATGAAGTAGTACCGCTAGATAAGCTAGCTAGGATTTACCGCAAGATATACTCAAGAGTTCAAGAGCTAACTCGTGAATATGAAAGTGAAGTAGAAAAGCTCAAAGCGCAACAAGACGAATTGAAGAACGCTATGAAAGACCAAATGGTAGCGCTCGGCACGAACTCAGTTAAGACTGATGAAGGCACAATTATCTTGTCGCAAAAGACTCGCTACTATACAGATGACTGGGATTCCTTCAAGACATTTGTTGTAGATAACGATGCCTTAGATTTGTTCGAGAAGCGTATATCGCAAAAGAACATGGCCTTGTTCCTAGAGGAAAACCCGGGGTTAGTTCCAGCAGGGTTAAACTCTTTACAAGATTTTGCAGTAACAGTACGTAAACCAACTAAGTAGGAGAAACTATGAGCGAAGCTCAGCCAGCAACACCCGAACAAGAAGCGCAAGCAGTTTTAAATGCGGCTTTAAAACAAGCACAACAACAAGCCTATCAAGATGCGCAGAACAACGTGCAGATTGAAATCCAAATGCGAGTACAAGCTTTGGGTGCGGCAGTTAACGCAAGCAATCCTGACACAGCGCCAATAGCAATCGCAGAAACAGCAAAAGTATTCTTAGAATTTCTTAAAAAAGGAGAAGTAACAAATGTCTGAACTCACAACATTTAACCCATCGAAACTACCAGCGTTTGCTAAGAGCGCAGAACTATCTTCATTAGCCAAGAGTTTGGCTGGTGGTGTAGGAGTTTCACAAAAACGTATCTCAACTAAGGGCGGTGTGTTCCGCTTGATCGCTGGTGGTAAAGAAGTTGCGGCTATTGATGACCGCCACCTTGACGTAGTTATTGTTCAAGCTGCCCCAAAGATTAGCCGTACATACTATGCTGGCACTTACGAGGAAGGCGCTAACTCAGCACCTACTTGCTGGTCTGCTGACGGCGATACACCTGATGCAAGCATTGATACACCTCAAGCACCATCATGCGCTAACTGCCCACAAAATGCCAAAGGCTCAGGTCTTGGTGATTCACGTGCTTGCCGCTTTAGCCAGCGCTTAGCAGTTGTTTTGGCTAACGATATGGAAGGCGACGTTATGCAATTAACCCTAGCGGCTACTTCTATCTTCGGTAAAGAGGATGGTGACAAGCGCCCACTCCAAGCGTATGCCCGTTACTTGGCGGCTCAAAGCATTAACCCTGAGACCCTTGTTACTCGTATGCGTTTCGATACTAAAGCCGCAGTACCCAAGTTGTTCTTCCAACCTATGCGTTGGTTGTCCGATGAAGAGTATGCAATCTGCGCTAAAAAAGGTCAGTCTGCCGAAGCTAAGCAAGCCATCACCATGAGTGTTGCTAAGAAGAAAGACGAGCCATTAGCTCTCGAAGGTAAGAAGCCAACCGCTAAAGTAGAAGCGGCTAGCGACGAAGTTGATGAACCCGAAGTCCGTAAACCAGCCGCTAAACCAAACGCTGTTCCAGCTAAGAAAGCTGGCAAACTAGCTGAAGTTATTGGCGAGTGGGAAACAGACGACGAGTAATAGTTTTGGGGGGCTGACACTATTCAGCTCTATGGCTCGCAGAGATTTCAGACTAAAAAGACTGCCCCCCACCTTCAACTAACGAGAATAATAAATGCCGTATTCAGACAAGATAATCGCAGAAACATCAAAGGCTCCCAAGAGTTTGGGAAACCTATTAGGAAGATGGGCTGTTAAGCTAGACTTCCCAGTAATAAAAATATCCGAGTACACCGGAGCAACACGTCAGTCTATTTATAACTGGTTTGGTGGTTCAGAAGTATCGCCAGCATACCGCAGAAGTGTAGAGAATTTACTGGCCATCCTACAATCAAGCAGTACCGCAGAGGAGGCAATGAGAAAATGCAACAAGAACAAGTAACATCATCAATTAACCCACGCATACTAACCGACAAGGAATTAGTTAACTTTGCTGAGCGCTTTTTATTGCTAGGTACTAGCATGCCGGAGTCGTTTCAGCAAGAGATTGTAGATAGATTATACAAACGAGTTAACTAATTTAAGGGGTTACTATGAAGTCGCAGGAATTCCTAGCGACTGTGCTTCCGTCTTCGGGTAAATATTGCGCCTGCGAACTAAGCACAGACAAGAAAGAACATGTCTTTGTCGATGACATTGACAGCCTATATAAAGTCGCCGTTGATTTTAGTCAGCGAGGCTTAGATGCGTACTTTGCATTAGCGTCATTTGGAGAATCTAGTAGACTTTCTAAGAACGCTGTCAAGATGCGCTCGTTGTTTTTAGATATTGATTGTGGTGATGGAAAAGACTATGATAGTAAACAGGCGGCTGCGGCGGCATTGGGTAGCTTTTTGTCCGAAACATCGTTGGATAGCCTTGGAACCCCATACGTTCTATCTAGCGGTGGGGGGCTACACGTTTACTGGCCTCTTACTGAAGAAGTAGACATTGCCGTTTGGAAACCTGTTGCTGAGAATCTTAAACGACTCTGCAAGCAGAAGGGCTTCAATATAGACTTCGGTGTAACTGGCGATGCGTCAAGAGTATTGCGTGTGCCGGATACCAACAACTACAAGAAAGACAAGCCACGTTCAGTATCTATCAAAGTCGAGGGTAACGTATTTGAGTTAGATAAAATCAATGCTATCCTTAAAGACCTTTTGACTGTAACGTATGAAGAAACTTCTGCGCTTACTTTACAAATCCCCGGCTCTCGTCCTAAAGAAACAGGGGCAACCAGTGTCAAGCTTCTTGAAAATTCAAGCACTTTCTTCAAAAACATAGACGAAACAAAACAGTGCGCCCAGCTCGAGCACTACAAAAAGCATGCGGCTGATGATGGCATGGAGCCTTTGTTCTTCAACATAGTCTCTTGGGCTAAGAAATGTGATGATGGTTTTGAGTGGGCTAACAAGCTCGGCGCTATGCACCCGTATGACGCAGACCGGATTCAAACTAAGTGGAACAGTACTAAGGGCCCAAGCCCATGCTTGAAGCTAGATGAAGTAAACCCCGGAGTTTGCACAAGCTGTCCGCACTTTGGCAAGATTACTAATCCGTTAGTATGGGGCAGAGAACTTAAGACTGACAACACAGAAAAAGAAATCGTCATGGAACGTATGGCGATGGAAGAAGCTGAGGAAGTTCAAGCGCCGACTGTTACTAAGCCAGTACCACCTAGAGGGTATAGCTATGGTCAGAATGGCGGTATCTATGTTGATAAGACCGAGGAAGATTCTCAAGGAAACAAAACGCGGAAGCAGATCATGCTACTGCCATACGACATGTTCGTGGTAGATATATTGAACCGCAACGGCGACCACATTGTACACATGGTTGCTTGCCGCCCCGAAGGAGCGATTGATATTCTGCTTCCACAACGTGCGGTAGTGAGTAAAGATGAAACAGTTAAAGCTTTGGCAAACCAAAACATCATTGCAGCGTTTGGCGCTGGCAATGATAAGAACCTATCTGATTATGTGCGAGCTTGCGTTGAACAGGCTAGTGCTAATAAGAAAGCAATTAAAGTCCCAAACAACTGCGGATGGCAGGAGGATAAAACCTTTGTATACAACAGTCATATCTATACACCAACCGGAAAGAAAATATTTGTTCCTACACCCGGACTTGAAAACGTCAATCAGCACACACAACCCTCAGGAACGCTTGATGGTTGGAAAGACGTTGTTAACCTTTTTATTAAGCGGGAAATCTGGAACATCCTGACAATGGGTTTAGTTGGGCCTGCATCGTTGCTTATGGAGTTCTCAGGTTTTAACGGCATGACTTACCACTTGGGTTCTAGCGATTCAGGCACAGGTAAATCATTGGCGCTATCTATTGCTGAGAGTTTCTTTGGTCAACCCGGTATGTATCGTGTGGGTCAGGCAACATCTGCGGTAGCTTTGCAACAACGTCAGGGCATCTTAGGTAGCTTGCCATTAGTAACTGATGAGATTACCGCTAAGAACCGAGGCGACTTTGAGTGGCTTCCTACATTCCTCCTAGACCAATCACAAGGTAAAGGCAAGGAGCGTATGGAAAGCAACGCTAATAAAGAGCGCCTTAACGTACTGAACTGGAAATCCACCGCCTTACTAACTTCTAATACACACGTGTTTGACTTCTTGGGCGGTATGCGTAAGCACGCTTCTCAGGCTGAAATGCTTCGTGTTTTGGAGGAGTGCCCAACTGTTAAGCTGGAATGGAATGACACAGAATCTATAATCCTAGACCAACTCAAAACCAACTACGGAGTTGTGGGCGATATGCTCATATCTTGGATGGTTCAGAATCAGGAGATTGTTAAAGATGTATTTAAGAAGACACACGAGATGCTCAAGAAAGAGTTCAGTACAACGAATGATGAGCGCTACTGGAGTGCTGGAAACGCTGCTGTTGTTAGTGTTACCATTCTTCTTGGCAGTAAGTATTCCAATCTTATTGATATACCTGTTAAGCCTGTCATTGAAGTCCTTCGTGGAATGGTTGATAGAGCTCGTTTGGTAGTATTCGGCGCTAGGAAATCTGCGGAAGATGTGCTTAATGCCTACACACGTGAGAACTACGGCAAGTTCATTGTGGTCAAAAACTTCAATGGTGTGCTAGAGGCTACGCTTGGAGAAGGCGGTATTGTTGACCAATCTATTACACGCTCACAAGTTGCAGGGCGGGTTGACCGGAATGTAAACCCCGGATGGATTGACTACTATATTGAAGAACAACTTTTGCGTTCGCATTGCGTATCTATGAGCTTTGGTTACTCCACATTTAAGAAGCAAATGGAGATGCTAAAAGGCTTTAAGGTTAGCTACATAGAAAAGAAAAACATGCTATCTAAGACCAAAGGTCCAAGCATGCGAGTCAACGTGATGCAGATTAGCCGCCGTATAGACGAAGAAGATGAGCAGGAAGATTAGAGTGCACTACCCTTGGCTTACGACCCCTGCTCGGGGGTCGTTCTTTATTCCTTCGTTAAAGCTAAAAGAAACTAGAGAAGCAGGATTAAAAGCCGCCGTATATCACCAAGTTCAAGCCCGAGCAGAGTTCGGAGTAGTTCAAGGTAAGATCGGCGTGCTTTTTACTCGCGTGCGCTAAGGAACTCTTTAGACATCTCGATACGGGTTTGACGTATTTCATCTAGTAATTGGCGCTTCTCAGCTCCGCTAATGCCAGTCATGGAACGTATCTCACGTTCTTGCTTAGCCAACTCTCCCATCTTTTTGTTGAACTGTCCAGCAAATCGTGCCATACCAATCAAGTCAGCTTCTTTATCCAAGAACGCATCGGCTTCTTTTTCTCTGTCGTTATCAACCAAATCTCTATAAGTAGCTTGAGCTTTTTGAACGTCACCCATTTGCTCATAAGCTTTCTCAATTAGACCGGTAGCATCTTTAGGCTGGAAGAAAGCGCCAACAACAGGAGTTGTGCTACTTAATAAACCACGACCCTCAGGAGCTTCACCAGCAGCAGTTACAGGATTAGCCAAAGTCAACATAGCCAGCGGTAGCGAACCTGTGAATGTACGTAGCAAATACTCCATCTTAACTGGGGAAATGTTAGTAGCTTCACCAAGTGCTTTTAGTACTTCTGGGGTGTTAGCATTTGCACGCATGCCGGGTTCTAGTTTCTGTAAACGTGCGCCTTCTATTGGCTTGCCAGTAAAGAATGAGTAATTAGCAGGCAATTCTATAAATGGTTTAGCAACCGTTGGCATTACAGATGGAACAAACTGATTAACTGAATACTCGGCAATTTCTTTAGCAGCGTCACCAAGTTTCTTATCTTTGAAAGCGGTAGAGTAAACCATCTCAGGAAGCATCTTAAAGATACCGCCGATTTCAAATGGAATAGGGACACGAACAGCCTCATCCATACCGGGTAACTTAACAAACCAATTACCAATTCTTTCTTGTGGGGTAGCGTTCTTGTACAAGTCGTCGTCATACATCAACGCTGTGTAAGCCATTGTCATACCAGCCATCATAGCGCCACGTTTGAGCAACTTCTCTTTAATCTTTAGCTTGTCGCTAAACGGCATCTTGCCAGCAAAAGCTTTATAAAGAACATCAAGACCTTGAATCTGTGCGTTCAAGAACGGCACCATTTGATTGAGCAAGTAGAAGCTTGGGGATGTACCACGCTTACTAAAGTTCATAGCTTCCAAAGAGGCCAAGGTAGCTTCCATATCGGACAAACCTTGTTTGATAAAGCTGTTGTAAGAAGTTACACGAGAAGAAGCATCGCCCATCATAGCTACGTGGTCTAGATAAGCCATCGCTTTGCTCCAGCCGGGTTTGCCGTCTATAACTTGCAGCATAGCTTTTTGCATAGAATCTGAAGCGCCACCAATAACTTGACCGCCCAAAATACCACGCTTCTTCAATAACAACTCACCCTCATTAACCCCACGTAGCATAGAGCCTAACTGCTTCATGTTATCAATAATAGGAATCGAATCAGCGCCAGTAGTAAATGCGTTTGATAAAGAGTCACGAGAGATTTGACGGACAGCGTAAGCTGGGTTCCTTGTAATAAAGCTGCGGAGCATACGTGCTGGGATACCAGCCATCTTAACTAGATTAGGAACTGAAACCTGTACGCCATCCATACCTTTTACAAGTAAGTCTGCGGGAATACCAATACTGTCAGTATCCACCACTGCATAGTGATCTTTGCCATCCAACATAAAGCGAATAGTAGAATCGTTAGCAGGACCTTTGCCTTCATAGATACCGGAGCCAAATTCTTTTCCATCTCTGCCTTTCTTCTTCTGTAACAAGCCTAGTTCTCTCAAACTAAACGCTACGTTACGAGTAGCTAGGTTACGCAATGCCATATCTGTTAGCATGCGTGTGTTTTGCAAAGAGCTAGTAAAGACATCAAGGATAGCGGTATCGCCGCCGACTAACTCATGTAGGTAAGGCTGATCTGTAATATTACCTATGTTAACTGTTGTAGCTCCGCCAATATCTAGCATCACTGAACCATCAGGGCGCACACGATAGAACGGCACATAGTCTTTAGCTTCTAGTAACTTAGCGCCAACTTCTTTAGAGAGGCGACCTGTCTTAACGGCAAAGTCAACCAAACCTTTGTTGTAATCGTTGTAGATTTTAGCGGCTTCTTCAAAAGCTGCTTTGGTTTGTGGGTCAGAGTTAATGCGGTTTACGACTCTATCCAGCATTGGCTGTGTAACTGATTTGTCAAAGTTCAATGTATCCAAACCAACACGCTGAGCACGTTTAGCCGCTAAGTAGAATGTAAACAATTGATTGGCAGCATCGGCATCACCAACGTCAGCTTTCTTAAGTGCTTGGGAAACCTTTAACAAACTAGCGCCGTCTTGGGATTCTAGGATGGTTTCTTTCTTACCATCAGCACGTTTTCTTTCCACTAAATCAATAGGGCCACCCGAAGCAATCTGAGCAGTCCAGTTAAGGTTTTGGTCGTGCATACGGAGGTAGTACATTAACTGTGTGCCAACTAGCGAATCTTTAAACTTCTCCGCTAATTTGTTAGCTACCTTCTCTACAGGAGCAAAGCGGTCAATGTAACGTGTACGGAAAGCTAGGCGGTTTTTCTCGGACAATATACCTGTAGGCTTCATAATATCGCTAGGTACTTTCATGCCACTAGCGGCTGCTTTAATCTTGTCCTTAGTGGTTTGATTCTTAGCAACAACTTTAGAAACGTCAGCCCCCAAATCAGCAAACTTACTGTTGTACTTAGGCTGGCTACGGAACTTAACTTCACCATTAGCCTCTACGCTAGCGCCGGGAGAAACCTTAAAGTCTTCACGAGCATCACGCAATAGCTTGTAAACGTCGTTGGTGTTAATGCGTAAATCAATACCCATCTTGCGTAAACCTGCACGCAACGCACCCATCAGGGCTTCAATAAACTCTTTAGCCTTACCAATAAACTCTTTAGTTGGGCGAGCTTCTGCTGTGTGCGCAATCATTTCTGATACTGCTGCAGCTTGAGCTTCTTCTTTAGTCTTGCCGGAACGTAAGGCAGCTAAGTAAGCGCCATAGGCATCGTCTTGAACACCTAACTTGCGTGCCAACTCCATTACACCGCCTTCTTGCTTAATTACTTTAGCGGTAAATGCAGCCATGCCTTCTTTGCCTAGAATACCCTCAACCCCTAAGTGACCTGTAACTTCGTGGGCAATGGTCTTTTCAACATCTTTAAGGTCTGCGTGGTTATTGGCTACAACTACAACTTTGCCATTAGCAGTAACGAAACCACGAATAGTATCAGGGTTATAGCCACGCTCACGAATGTAGGCTTTAATTGGCTCAGGCAACTTCTCCATCACAGTAAGCTTCAAGCCTTCCGGTAACTTAACACCGTCAACAACTTTCTGAACTTCTGCGTGGCTTAGACCTTCACCGCCATGAGCGGATTCTTCACGTGCACTAAAGCCATGTTTTAAACCTTCGGATATTTCCATGTAGTCTTCAAAACCTACATTAGCCTCACCAGCGTATTCTTTTTCAGAACGCCTTGCATCTGCAATCTGCTTAGCCGTCTTTTCATTAGCTTTAGCGGTAGCTTTTTCCGCTGCGCTTGGCTTAGCTTTAGGGGCCAGTTTTGCTGGGCGATTGCCCAATACTTCGGCTGTACGCATAGCTTGACGTTGAACAACGTCTCTAATATCTTTATCTTGTGTAAGACTTGTACCAGCACGTTCTTTCTGTGCACGTTTAAGGGATGCTTGTTCTTCTGCAGCTTCACGAGCTTTGGCTCTGCCTTCTTCCGCTTTTTGTGCGGCTGTCTTAGCTGGCTTCTCAGTAATAACCCTAGCAACAGTCGGAGCTTCTCTGCCAAACTTGGCACGCTCAGTAACAACAGTCTTAAGGCGCTTACTTGGTAATGCGGCTAAACGCTCAGCAGCTAATGTCTCGGCTTTACGTTTCTCAGCAGTTTGGCGCTCACTTAATTTCTTTAGGTCGCCTTCCATTTGCGCTACGATAGCTCTAGCTTTATCGGCATAGGCTTTGTTTTGTAGGGCAGCTTTAGATGGGGCTTCCATCTTAGCGAGTCTACGTTCCATGCTTTGTAGGATAGCTTTCTCTGTTTGGATATTAGCTTCTACAATTTTGTTAGCTTCTGCGTGTAGCGCGTCAATTTGAGCTAAGCGTTCTGGGTGAGCTTTATCCTGCCAAATACGTTCAGCCATACCACGAAGCTCTGTAACTAATTTGTCAGCGTTAATAACATCGAAAACAAACTGACGCTGCGCTTGCACCTGACTCATAAACTCTTTGTCTAGTACTGGGCTACGTGCCTCAATAGCACGTTGCTTTTCAAAAGCTGCATCAGCTTTCTCTTTAATCTGCGCTAGTTTTTCTTCCGCTTTACCTTGAGCTTCTTTAAACTTAGCTGCCTGAGTATCCACAAAACGCATGAAGTTCTTATGGGTAGCACGAACAGCAGCGATAGGCTCTAATTGTTTTTCGCCAAACAAACTATATTGGTCTGGGTTTACGCCTTCAGGTTCTTTAAGTTCTGCTTTTTCTTTCTCAGCGGCAATACGCTCATCTTCACGTTTACCAGCCGCAACTTCTTTTTCAAGCTGGCGAATCTTTTGTAGGTTAGGGTTCTTCTTAGCTTTCTCTGCTTTGAGCATCTGCGTTGCATCACGTTCTTGTGATGTAAAGAAAGGCTGTACTCTAGTTAAGTTTCTAGCAGCACCTTGTGTATATTTGTTTTTAATGCCATCAATTTGTTTTTCTAGATAGCTAACTTCTTGGTTAGGGGCAACCCTTAGTACACCAACATTTTTATTGGCAACAACTTTATCAAGCGTATCTTTTAAATCAAAGGCAAGTTTAAGCGCTTCGTCTGTGCTTAGTTCTGATTGTTTATTGGCAGCACGAACTGCATTAACTTCACGTGTTGCTGCTTCAATATAGCCAGCCGTAGCATCTCTAGCCTTAGCTTCAATACCGGAACGTAACGATGATGCGGTTCTTGGGTCGGCACCGGCTAAATAACGACCTGCTTTTAGATCATCAACAGCATCTAGCAAAGTATCATGGGCAGTGGCTTGGTCTGCCTTAGCAGTTGCTTGCTCACGTTCGGGTTGTGGTTTAGCTTTATCTGTTTGAGCTTCTGCCAAACGCTTTTGTAATGCGCCCATACTAGCAATAGCTGTAGCTTTTTCTTCTTCAGTTGTAGCATTAGCATAGTTGCGTTGTTCTTCAGCAATAGCACGCTTAACTCTTTCTACTCGAGCGTTAGCTTCTTCGGCTGGGGCAGCGCTCTTTAAGCCTTTTTCAATCTGTGCGTGGCGAATCTTCTCAACAATGTCGTTAACTGCACGCTCATCAGCACCGGCTGCATGGGCTTCTTCTAGCTCACGCAAACCTTCTTGGTATTTATCTAATGGGCCGGGGGCTTCTTTTTGAGGTAGTTGTGCAAACAAATCTTGTTGTTCTTGCTGACGTTGGGCGGCTTGTTGCTGCTTAGCCTGATTGGCCTCTGCCTCCATCTTGGCTGGTTCAAACAACTCAAACTGCGTGCCAGCTTTAGACAAGTCATCAATCTTTGTCTGAATACCTTTAATCTCTGTAGCTACTTTGTTAATCTTTTCAAAGTCGCCTGTAACACCACCAGCTTTTTGTAGCTGGCCAATCTTTTGTTTTAGCTTGCCACGAAGCTCAGCCATCTGTACGTCAGGCGATTGCTCAACTGGGCTAATCTTCTTAATGGCTTCTTGGCTTGTCTTGTAGGCAGCCTGCATTTGCTGCAAGCGTGGGCTTAATGTGGTGATAGCATCTACGTTGCCTTGCTCAGCGGCTTTAGCAACTTGCTCTTGCAGTGTATCTACTTCGTTCTTTAGTACTTGATGTTGACGCAAAGCAGAAGCAGTTTGCTCTTGCTGTTGTTTAGCCGCATCTTCTTCTTGCTGTAAACGCTCAGCTGCAGTTAGTGTGCTTGGGGCATTAGGGAGTGGAGATACTTGTTCAGCGGCGGGTACAGCTTCACCTGTAACCTGTCCTGTTTCAGCCTGTTGTTTTTGAAATTCTTGTTGTGCTTCTTGTTCTTGCGCTACTTTTTGAGCTTCTACATCTCGTTTTGCTTGCGCCTCTTGAACAACTTTTTGTGCATCTGCACGAGTACCATGAACACCAAATGGAGAAGCCACTACACCTAATGCAGCGCCACCAATAAAGTTGTCTAAGTATTCTTTACGTGCTTGTTCATCATTTAAATTTAAACCAGCCTGTAAACGCTCGAAGAACTGTTGACCTGCTTCTGTAGCGCCTTCAATACCACCGATCTTTGCACCGCCAGCAATATACTGTCCTGCTGTCTTTAGCGTACCAGCCTTAATAATGTTTAAAGCTTCTTGTTCTGTAAGCTCTCTGCCTATAGAAGAAAAAATCTTTTGTACACCCGGAATGTATTTAAACCCTACTACGTCTAATGCAGCTTGTGGAATTGCGGCTGCAGCAGCTTTGCCTAAACTAGCTTCTTCTAAAGACTTGCCTTCCTCCATCTGACGACCAAGGTTAGAACCAGTAAACTGTAAACCTGAAGCAATACCAGCAGCACCTGCGCCAACCAAAGCAGGAGCACCACCCAATGCAGCAGCACCACCGGCAATAAGAGGGGCAGCCATATAAGGAACAGACCCAGCAGCTGTTTCTTTAAGCTTTTGGAAAGGAGATTCAGTCCAGCTTTTTTCTGTAGGCGCTAATGCAGCAGCTTTTTCTTTTTGTTCTTTATAGTATTTCTCAGCTTCGGCTTGGTCCATTAAACCAGTTTTGCCAGCCAATGCTCCGAGTTCGCCCTTGATACTTTCTAGGCTAGACTTAAAGGCGCCTGTAGCGCCTGTGTCTTCTTTGGGTTCTTCTCTTGCAGGAACAGAAGCCTTTTGCTGTGTTTTTAGATAGTTCAACCCTTCAAGAGACATACCGTCTAGGTTGTTGCTGCGAAGCGCCTTTAGGTCGTCAAGCGACAGTCTATCTAAGTCCATCAGTAAAGCTTTCTAAATTGTATTGTTTAAGACTTCTTTTCCTTGCGGGCGATGGCAGCATCTATGTCTGACATCGAGTATCCAGTACCACCAACGTTTTCTTGCTTGCCATACAAACCGGCGGCTTGTTGACGTAAATCAGAAAAATACGCTTGTTTCTGGTCTGGACTCATTTTACCAAAGTTTCTAGCGAAGGTGAAGTCAGCCATGTTCTTATTGTGCATTTCAACTGCGCCACGACCAATAGCTTCGTCTAGCTTCTCTTTCTTAATGTCAGCCTTAGAACCAATCTGATTTGCATAAGCGCCAGCACGAAGTTCTTCAGCCCCAGCCTTACGGTTTTCAACAGCCAATACACCAGACTGGTAGATAACTTTCTGAGCCAATTCTTCGTGTTTGAGCGCCAGTTCTTCGTTGCCTTGTTCACGAGCTTCTTTAGCTTTACCAAGCTGGAAGTTGTAGTCACGTTGATTCTTTTCAAGTTCATTAATTGCTTTACGACTAGCAACAAGTCCGGGCATGCCCTTTTCATTAGCATCAGCAAAAGCTCTACCTACGTTTGGTACGCTCATCATAGAAGCGCCAAGTTGCATAATGTACTGTCCAATACCAAAGTCTCTTTCACTTTGGACTTTCTTATCAAGCGCTTCTTGGCTTTGTTCCATACCTGCAAATGGGTCAGGACGTGGGGCTTTAGGAGGCGTAGTAGGATTTTCTTCAGCAACCTTCTTAGCTAATGATGGGTCTATACGTTTTTGAATAGCCGCTACGTCTGCTGGGTTTGCTACTTGTTGAATGCCTGTAGGTTTAGTTACAGGAGCTGCTGGTGCTGCTGGTGCTGCTGGGGGTTGCGAGCTGCCTTGCATATCTTGCTGTTGCGCTTGGTCAGTTGGAATAGGTTGCGCTGCTGGAGCTGGCGCAGCCATAGCCGCACGAGTACGTGGGCTCATAAAGAAGCTGCTTTGTTCTGCCTGCGCTTTTGCTACATCTTCCGGAGACTTACGCAAACTGCCATAGCTCATAATTTGTTGCATCTGTTCAGCAGTTAATGGCTCTTTAACAAGGCTTTCATCTTCACCACTAAACGCAATAATACCGCCGGCTGCCATAGCTTTCTCTTGCATGTTAGGGGCTGGTAACGACGCTAATCCTTGTGCTTCTGCTGGTGATGGAGCTGCTTCGCCTTGTGGCATAGCAGCCATAGCTTCTTGGTGTGCGGCACGTTCTTCGTCAGTCATCAACTGATCTTTTACTGTGGGCTGCTGTGTTTGTTGTCCAGCCATTTGGCCTTCTACGGCAGTGCGTAATTGCTTACGACCCATAGCTTCAGTCATAGCCACAAACTGAGGAATAGCCATGCTCTTACCCATCAAGATGTCGGCAAGTTCGCCATCGCTAAACATCTTAGCTTTTTCCATCATGGCTTTCATGTTGTCCGTAGACATACCTGCGCCAGTAGCGTTTGATTGTGGTTGTTGCTGCGTCAATGAAGGTATCATTTTAAATCCTTAAGAGCCAAATGCTTTGTATGCGCCCAATGCGCCAAGACCTGCGCCCATCATCTGCTGCGCTGTTGTAGGCAATGCTTGGTACTGTTGAGTTGTAGAAGCTTGCATAGGCAAACCATGAATCATATTAGACAACATACCCAACTGCATGTATGGATATTGTTGTGCAGTAGCATAGTTTTGAACAGCTTGGTTAATGATGTTCTGTTGTTGCTGCTGTTGTTGTGAACCCAATGTGTTCTGCAACTGCGCAATGTTTTCTGTAGCACCAAGTTGTTGACCGCCAATGTTTGCCAAGTTTGTACCTGCTTGACCGGCTTGACTAAAACCTGCTTGCTGAGCGCCAACACCTTGCAGCCCAACTTGTGCGCCTTGCATGCCTTGACCTAACAAATTGCCGGCTTGGTTTAAACCAGCCAGACCAGCTTGTTGACCTTGCATAGCTGTGTTAAGTCCTGACAAACCTGTTTGCGCACCTTGCATAGCGGCATTTTGTCCAGAGATACCAGCGTTAACACCTTGAAGCCCTGCTTGAGCTCCTTGAATATTAGCCTGCTGTCCGGCTAATGCTTGACCAACACCTTGTAAACCTACACCAGCGCCTTGCATAGCGGCTTGTTGACCTTGAATACCTGTTTGTGCGCCTTGCATACCAAGCTGTGCAGCTTGTTGCATGTTTTGATTGGCTGTGTTGTATGCTTGGTTGTAAGCGTTGCTAACTAATTGATTCTGCGCAAGCGCTTGGTTCTGTTGATTTAAACCCTGCATAACAGCAGAACGTCCACCACCAAAGGCACCTTGTTGAGTAGCCTGAGATTGGTTCTGTGCATTTTGCATGCCAAACTGTTGCGCTTGTAATTGTAGAGCTGGAGCTAAAGTAGACTGCAAGTATGGGTTCATATAAGACTGAACAGCTCCAGCATTTTGAGCATTCTGTCCGTAGCTTAAACCTTGTTCTGCGCCAATAGCACCGTAACCGGCGCCAGCTTGTCCTGCTTGCGCACCTTGTGCTCCATAGCCTAAACCACCAGCCATACCAATATTAGCTGCTTGTTGACCTGCTTGTGCACCTTGTTGACCGTAACGCATGCCGCCCATAGTTCCGATAGCAGCAGCATTTTGACCAGCTTGAGCACCCATTGCGCCATAACCCATACCACCAGCACCAATATCAGCAGCGTTTTGACCGTATTGTTGTGCTTGTGGGGCTAAACTAGCAGCAGCACCACCGTATTGAGAACCCATGTTGCCGTAGATACCAGCAGTTTGCGTTGTATTAAGCGCACCTAAACCAGACGTAGTAGCTAGATCAGAAGCAGCGCCGTACTGTTGAGGGGTTTGTAAATTAGCCGCCGTGTTATACGACTGCTGCATCATAGGCGACGCACCAGCTACATAGTCTTGTGGATTGTTACTGTATGGTGTGTATGGTTGAAATGTGGAATTTAAATTGCCGTTAGCATCAGTACCATAGATTTGTGCCTGAGTGGCATTGAGCATGTTCTGAACATACGGCTGTAGATACGCTGGCAGCGTACCATTATTTACTGTTGTTGAGGTTGGCTGAGAACCTCCACCGCCTCCGCCTCCACCGCCGAATAATCCACCCATAACCTACTCCTTTAAATTGGTAACTCGAAAGTTACCCACTTAGCTTGATAACCATCGTTTTTAAATATTTTAGCCCAGCCCGGGCGACCAAATGCCTCAATGGCATCACAACCCATATCTTTAGCAAAGCGCCGTAACAAAGCTAGCATTGGTTCTTTCCAAACGCTAAGTTCTTCGCCACCACAAAAACCCATACATAATACCCTGCGCTTTGGATAAGTCATTATGTTGGTTAATACAGTTCCCTTAAATTCAGCGCCTTCAAAAGCAACCCATAACTGATGGTCGCCTTCTTTAACCATATCGTACAAGTTATCTACTGAATATCTACCATAGGTGTACTCAGCGGCTTTCTCAATAAAAGGAAGTAGCTTGCCCCAATAAGCGTCGAGATGCTCTACAGGAACAATAGAAACTTCAATCATTTTGGCAAAAACTTCTTAGGATTAATTTGTTTACCTTGAGCCTGTCTTCCTGTACGGGCTTTGCGAATCTTAGCCATCATATCGTAAAGAACTTTAGCGCCTGCATCAGTAGAACCATTACCCAAATGAGAAACAACATCAGCAGGTACCACAAACTCGCCATCAGCCAAACGGGCAGGTTGCTTACCAGCAATCGTAGCCGGGATATTATCGGACATTCCATCACCGGGGCCTTTTAGCAAATGAGGGTTTCCACCAGCAGCGTAACCGCCTAAAGAAGCAATACCGCCAGCGGCCATATTTAACTGCCCTAACTGCATTGTTGGAGATAAACCAGCTGAAGCACCTGTAGGCATTTGAGCGTTATAACGAGCGTTATCAAAACCAGCAACAGCCGCTTGATTGTCTGGCATTGCTGCCATAGCTGCCGCATTAGTGTGCTTTGGTTTAACTAACCTAGCAATACCGCCGGGTGCCATACGTTTTGGTTCAAAGTTTGGAGCGTGTGTAATATGGTCGCCGTATATGTAGCCGCCAGAACTTCCACCGTCACCGCCACCGTCACCACCTCCGCCACCATCACCGGAGCCTCCACCGCCGCCACCTGAACCTCCACCATCACCAGCACCGCCAGAGCCATCTCCAGAACCGTCTCCAGAACCATCGCCTTCACCGTCTGCGGCACCATCAGCAGAAGCTGAAGCAGAGCCAACACCACCAAAGCCAGCGCCGGGGCCAGAGCCTTCACCAACACCACCAGCCGCGCCCATACCGCCACCACCATCGCCACCACCTCCGCCGTCACCACCACTACTTACAACAGCAGCAGGAGTACCGGGTGCAGCAGCAGGAGCTGCAGGAGCAGCAATAAATGGAAGAACTGCTTGTGGAGTTAATGGAATAGTGTAAGCAGGTTGTCCGCCAGTACTTCCGGGTCCTAAAGCCTGATTTTGGTTGTTGTAGTTAGGGCTGCTTTGTTGCAAGCTACTAAAAGCGTCTTGGAGCAACTGATTTTGTTGAGCTGCTTGGGATTGTAACGCTGCGTTATTTTGTGCTGTCTGTGCTTGTAGTTCCGCTAAACCGCCACCCGCAAATTTCTCTGACCCAGTATAAGGATCAACGTTTGTATCACCAGCAGCCGCAATCATGTTGCTGCCCATAGGTGTGTTTGTAGGTGCTGAAAAAGCGTTTGTCTGTAACTGAGATTGCGGGAACATTTGGTTTTGTCCTAACGCATTATCTCTAGACATCTGTTCTACTGGACCGCCGGGGGGTAAACCAAACTGCGTACCATCATTCAAAGTTATCTGACCACCACCAGCGTAACCGCGTGGTTTGTAGTAGTTAGTGTATTGAGCTTGATATGGAGTAGGTTGCGCTGGGAACTGTCCGTGGAAATTAGATGGCAAAGACTTTAAGCCTAGTGGGTTAGAGCCTTGCGTTTGAACAGAAGGTTGCACACCTCTGTTTTGTGGCATCATGGAGCTTAGTAACATTAAGCCAGCAGCGGTCTTACCGGGGTTATCCCCAATCCATTTACCAATGCTAGAAACAGTATCACCAATACCGCCGCCTGTAGGAGTTGCTGTATATGGGGCTGTGCCTGCTACTTGATTAGCCGCGCCGTTTGTAGAACCGCCATAGCCTGCAGCATCAGCTGCTTCGGCTGAACCAATTTGATTTGTAGCTAGACCGCTAGTATAGGGATTACCCGAACCCGCAGCCATTTGTTCTGCTGTTAATCCGCCTGTTGATGGGGCCGCTGAAACCGCTGGTGCTGCAGAAGCTACTGAAGAACCACCTGCTCCTGCACCTGTAGCTACGTTTTCAGCTGCAGCTACTTGTGCTGCATTAACACCGGCTCCGCCAGCACCAGCTCCGCCAGCAACAACATCGGCTCCCATTTGAGGTAGGGTAAATGCTGACTGGCCTGCAAAAGACCCACCCATACTTCCAAGAGTGCCGTCTCCGCCTAAACCTAGCATGCCGCCTAAAGTATCGCCTGCGCCGGTTAAAGAGAACAAATCTCCAGTAAAGCCCATGCCTGCATCAGCGCCAAGACCATAGGCGCCTAAATCAAAAGCGCCCATAGCGCCAGCACCAGCTGTAGCTGCTTCAGCCCCACCTACGACTTCAGGCGCTAATTCAACCGCCGCTATGCCTACGTCTACCCATGCCATATTTTGCTCCCTATTCCAGTTCCAGCGTCATCTGCGCTTGGTCTTCTAACGCTTCATACGAAGGGGCAATAACTTCAGCCTCAATCGCGTCTAGTTTATCTTCGCCTAAATGCTCTGTTAAATGCACATTTACCCATATCGTATCTTCTTCGGCATAACCCACTTTTTGACCCCCGGGAGGAGCATCAAATATACAAGGGGCTTCAAAGTACTTTTTGCCGGTTTCAGTTACGACCGAAATCTTTCCTTTTAACACAATATTCAAGTGATGTTGTTTGTGTATTTTACCAATAATTACAGAGCCTTTGGGGATAAAAAGCTCCCTAGCATACAGTCCGCAGCCATATTTTTCATTAATGCTGGTGAAATGGTGGGTTAGTTTTAGTGTATCTTCAGCTGATTTTAAGGCGCCTGCAGCAATAAGGTCTTTTAGCCCGACCGTTACGGTCTTTACGTTGCTTTTAAATTTGGGGTCTAATAACGCTGCGGTCATGGATTAGCCTTGGGTTGAAGAAACAAATGATAACGTAATTGCCACAGAAGGTATAGCTGGACGCACATATGGAGATACTTGAGCGGCATAATTCTCCATGTACACTGAGGTTGAATCTGCTGCCACAACAAGCTCCAAATAATCTCCAGCTTGCATTTTTACAAAGAAAGCCCCAGTAGCATTTAAATACCCATCTACCGAACCATGATGTTCTTGTACGTCTACCTTGCTTCCTGTATTTGGAATGTCTACCCCATTTTGACGCAACCAAATTTGTACGTTGTGAATGCTTGTATCAGTATTAGCTAACTGAAGGGCATAGTTGTAAAGATACAACCCGTTTTGTTGAACGCCAGTCTGCGTTCCGCTAGATAAAGTGGCGCCATTAGAGTATTGCGTGGTGTTAAAAGTAACTACTTGTGGTGTATTGGCTGCTGCAATATGTTGATCTACGTTGCTTTGATATGCGCCGTAAATAGTATGTAGGTATGCTCCGCCAGTCTGACCTAAAACACCTTGGTTGACGTTATCTAGCTGGTTAAAATAAAGCCGCAATATACGAAGAAACTCTTCCATAAAGCGTTGGTCATACTCAATAGGCGCAACAGGTAGCCGTGGAGCTATCGGTTGTTGGATTGAGGTGACTTGCTTTGGAGTAGCCATTATCTTCTTCCGTCTGGGCGAACATCAAGACGTGGAACACCCAGCTGCCAATTAGTTCCCTTTTGGTTTGACTCTATCTTGAACGCCATTTGACGACCACGCATACGCACGTACGCATACTGACTAAACTGCTGCACCTCGTACGTACGTTGGTTCTGGTAACTTTGTGTACTTACAACTGCTGGGTTATCATCCTGTCCGTACGGAGCGCCCGGGTTTTGCCGTGGTAGCACAGTAAAGTTTAGCGTTGGGTTCGCATTATAAGAACCGTTAAAAGAAACGTCAGGAATAATACGCCACACAAACCCAAAGTTGTGCCCGTCGCCAATATCAAAATCAGAAGACTGAATGTAGGAATCAATAGCCGACGGAGGATTTGTTTCGCCGTTATCAACACCGTTTTCGTGATAGATTAAGGTAGATTGTTTAGTGCTTCCATACACATAGTTTGCCGCTGTAGGTGTGGCGCGCAAAGCGCTATCTAACCAAGCAGTACGAGTTAATGTTCCGTAGTACCAAATTCTTTCGAGATGGTTGTAGATTACATACCTATCAATAATGCTTGAACTAGCGGAGCAGTAATAAAACCAAACTTCGTTAAAACCTTCGTTTGTACCGGCAAAGAACTGGTATGACTGAGTCATGTTAATGTCTTGGAATACATACTCACGCAAAGTACATGGTAAGGTTTCAACCCGACCAGAGTACATATAGAATTTATCCTGCCCCATCCAGTATGTTACGTTGTTTACTGTGCAAGCTGAGTTAGGAGAAATAATAGAAATATTGTCAGCAAGTAACTGGAAACCCCAAACATAAGGAGCGCCCAAATACTGCATAGAATACAACGCTGCATCAGTCCAAATTAGAATTTCCTGACGAGACTGCAACGCAGTAATAATAGAAGAACCGTGACTTAATAAATAACTACCGGCTTGGTTTGTTACAGATGGGGTCCAAGTCAAAACGCTTTCTTGATCTGACCAGCGAATCAACATCGGATTCTGCACAGTAGAACCGTAATCATTAGTACCAAACGCCATAGTAAAGCGGCTAGCATCAGATACCAAAATAAAGTTAGCCATCAGCGGGGTATCAATATCTCCGTACCACCACTGTGTACCATTCTGAGTATTTGTATTTGTACTAGAAATAACCTGCGCTACGTTATATACGTTAGAGTTTGCGGCATCAACAACCCAGTAATAGATAGGACCACCGCGGGGGTTAAACAATAAGTTTTGGCCAAAGTTAGATTGGCTCCACAAACGCAACTGAACACCAATACCGAGACCGGCGGATGCTGCTTGACCCCAACCTGTATTTGAATAGCCAGTAGTTACACCAGACCAACCGCCTGCACCCCAACCAACGTTGGTTGTGTAAATATCACTACCTGTTGTAATTTGGTAAGTAGCTACAACAGATGCTCCACCATTACCTGAATCGCTTGAATTAGCAACTACAGGAACAGTAATAGAAAACTGAGAAGAAGATATGTATGTAATCTGATAGCCGGTAACTGCATTTAAAACAGCTGCAGTAACATTACCGCCAAGACTTACAGCACCACTAAAAGTAACCCAGTCACCGTTCTGAGCACCGTGTCCAATATCTGTTACGGTAATTACAGACGAGCCGTTAGTAGCAGCAAAAGTAGTATTCCCAGCAGGTGCAGTGTAGCGTATAGGGGTAACATCGTATTCAAAGCCTCCGGTACCGTTCTGGATATAGAACTTTTGGTTTGTTCCGATACCCATGTAGTTGTAGCCATTAAGACCAATCCAGTTCCATAAAGAACGCGCAACACCCCACATATTACCGCCGGTAGAAACCGTGCCAGTATCCAATACCCAGCCGCCAATTTTTTCTACTTGACCAGAACGGAAACGAATCTTATCACCTGCGTACCAACCGCCTTCGTTAGCTAGCGTTGTACCTTCACGGTTAATACCGGGTCTAAATTGTAATTTCTGTAATGGCATTTTTTATCCTTAAGCAACTACGCCACCAGCAGCTTTGTAGGCTGCTATTAGTTTATCTACGCTGTTTTCGTGTTGCCCGTAACCAGCTCCGGGGAGTGATGCCCAAATGTTTTTGCATTTGTCGATAGCCACATTAATGTAACCTTTCTCAATATCATCTAGTGCTTTGCGTTCTTTAATTTGTTGAATCGCAACCGCATCTTGTGAAGCAGGAGAAAAGTCTTGTAGCCCTAACTGCTTTTTATATACGTCCCAATACCGTGCAAGAAGTTGATAGCGTCCAGCTGCTGTAGAGGCAAGACCGGGTTTTAGCCAAACAAGCTTTCTTGGATGATCATTATAAAGGGTAAACAAATCCCCGCCAACAATCACGTTATACCCGTCATTGCCTTTTCCTTTAGTGCCTTCTGACACCGCAATCATATCTAGGAAAGCTTTTAAGTTAGGACTCATTTAATACCTATCTGCTGATTAACCCAGTCTTGGAGTGACGTTAGTTGGGCTGTTGTTGCAGCGCATTGTCCAGCAAGTGTTGGGTAGGCGGTTTCTGCATCAGTTCCTTTGGGGGTTGGGGAAATGCCGGACACTGAACTGCCACTGGGGTTGAGCTGCATCCTGCCATAATAATTACGCAGAGCAGCAAGCTTAGCTTCATAAGCATCTTGTATTCCTTTATTAACTAGCGCATGCTGCGCTTCTACTGATTTGTTTTTTTCCTCTTGCGCTTTGGCGGTAGCTTCAACGCTTGCTTTGTATTCCAAATATCTATTATTACCCAAATGAAACCCAGCATAAAAAATGCAGCAAACAGCAATGCCAATACCGATAGCTTTGATGTAATTAAGGTACTCATTTACAAAGCCCCACATTATCTAAACCCGCTTATTCTTGGTGAAAAAACAAAGGTAGATTGGTACGGGTCCGGCTTGGGCGAAACATTGTCATCGACAAGAGCCCTAATATTCCAACCCAAATTAACATAAATACAGCGGCTAAAACCAATAGGGGTAACAGAAGTGAATTGAAACAGTCCATTGGCGTGAACCAAACACCACCCAGCTTTCGCATTGTCATTATCCTTAATTGTTTTATCCCCAGAAAAACTGGTGAAATATGGTGAAGTTAAATAGCGCAAACCAAAAGAATACGCTGGATTACGCCAGAGCCATTTAACCATAGACCAATAGCTTTTGCCGTTAATCTTTTGAAATGTGGCGTCGCCATACAAGTCATTATCAGGTGTTTGGAATACTGAAAATAATCCGCTAAGCCGTGGACCAAAATCTTGATAGCTGTGGTTATCGCACCAACCGTAAATGTTGGAACGAAGTAATGGTAAGAAAGGCGCAAGAATAACGGCTATCAAAGTTACCAATAAAGAAATCGGTACCAGCAAAATGTAGATTAAGTAAATCATTTTTGTTCCTCGTTTGGCTCTGCGTCTTTCTTCATCATAATAGTAGCGCCATGAGCACCCGCTATGATTCCAACCGATTCTGCAAAGTCTTTAAGTTGTATAGTGCCTGCGTGTACGGCATCCCAAGCAGCACCTGCCATTACTGTAAGCGTCGTGACCATCCAAGACCAACGAGCAATATCGTGTGTCTTGTTATCTTTTCCAGTAAGAAGGTCGTTGAGAATCTTCATCATGCTGTGTATGTACCGTTACCAGTAAATTTAATTACTGTAAAATTGCCGTCAGTTGTTACTGTTGGCGAACCTGTTACGTTGCCTGTGTAATAAGGAGTTGGGATGCGTAAAATAACAATACCATCAGCACCATTTGCTCCGGGTCCGGGGTTAAAACCACCACCACCTCCGCCTGTATTTGCACTAGGAACTGTACCGTACCCATTAGCTCCGTAAGCATAATAAACAGAAGAACCTGTAATTGAACTATAAACTCCGGGGCCACCGTTACCAAAATGTCCATAGTATGAAGCTTCTCCGGGGCCGCCAGCTCCACCACCGCCACCACCAAATCCTAATGGACCGCCTGCCCCACCGTTTGCGCCGCCATCATATCCTTGTCCGGGTGTCCCAGCTCCGCCACTTAAATACGCAAAACGGTAACCAGAAGCGCCACCACCAGAACCACCATTAGCGCCGCCATTACCACCAGAGCCAGCACCGCCACCGCCATAACAGTAAACAGTAGAAATACCAGAACCTGTTAAAGAAGAATCGCCTCCATTTGCACCGCCTCCACCGCCTCCACCGCCTCCACCTCCAGCTCCTACTACAGCGGTATAGACTTGACCACGAGTTAATGTTCCAGAGGATGTCAGTAAGCCGCCAGCACCACCACCAGCACAATCAGAAACGTTTGGTTGAGTACTTGAACCACCACCACCGCCAGCTACTACAAGAGCTGAAAAGGTATAAGCAGGCCAAGCAAGTTTCCAAGAGCCGGAGTCTTTTACATAGATAGCTTTTACAGGCGTGTTTGTGCCTGATTGATTAACGTATGGTTGGGCTACTGGAACCCATACACCACCAGATTTTACGTAGGTATTTGGCATGGTTTATACCTGATACCAGATGTCACCATTAGAACCGCCAGATGGGGCTGAAGAAGAAACTGTGCGAGAGCCGTAGCCATTAGAACCGGTATTTGTAGTAACTCCGCTAATATTAATACTCCAAGTGCCAGAAGCACCTGTACCTGTTAATGTAGGAGCAACATTGTTAAAATTCAAAGAAGTTAAAATATACCCAAGCGATGTACTATCAACTTGTAAAAGAGTATTAGAACCATTCCATCCAATATAAATCTTATTTCCTGTCATTCCTGTACCGCCGCCTTGCTGGACAGGAGTAAAGCCTTGAACAAGAGAAGCATTACCTGCAGTAAGACTTGCGGCAGTGCCAGTTAAGCCAGTACCAGCGCCACTAAACTGGGTTGATGCAGTAATGGTTGTGCCTGATATAGTTGTTCCAGAAACAGAGCTGCTAAATGTTCCAGTTGTGCCAGATACTGCGCCTGTAAACGTACCTGTTGTTCCAGATACCGCGCCACCAAAAATACCGCTTGATCCTGATACGCTTCCAACAGCAGCTAAGTTACCACTAAAGCTACCTGAGCCTGAGGAAAGACTTGTTAATCCGCTAATTGTGCCGCCAGTAATGTTGACGTTGTTAGCATTTTGGGTTGACATTGTGCCAAGACCCAAAGCACCTGTAGCTGCTTGCACAAACGCTGTTGTAGCTAGTTGGGTTGTATTAGTTCCTACTGCAGCTGTTGGAGCTGTTGGGCCTACACCAAATGATGCTGTACTTGCAAAAGTTGCAGTACCAGTAAATGAAGAAGTACCTGTTACAGAAAGGTTGCCGCCTACAGTTGCGTTACCAACAACAGTAAAGTTGCCAATAGCTGTATCGGTATTAGCGTAAAAGTTAATTCCATCAGACCAAATATATGCTTTAGCGCCGGCAGGAATAGTCGCACCTGTACCGGCTTGTACTGTGTTGCCAATAATTGTGCTGTTATAAAAAGTGGCTGCGTAAGAAGTGTTATTCCAAACTATATAAGTTTTACTAGCAGGAGGAGCAAAAAGGTTAAATGCAGCAGACACAGTACCAGCATTTAGCTTTAACATACCAAAAATAGATTGATTTAATGCTGCGTTGCTAGAAGGTCCGTTTACGTATGTAAGGACTTGGTTATTTGAAGTCGGGGTTATTGTTACTGCTTGATAGCCGGCAATAGCGTTTTCAAATACGTATTGAAAGTTGCCGTTAGTAGTATTACCCCACGTACCTGCTTGGTCTCCAGAACCAATTAACTCGGTACGCAATAATGATGAATATGTAGAAGCCATGGTATTCCTTAGTCTTTATTTCTTAACATTGTTGGTCAGAGTTAATCGGTGTCCAACCCGCGCCTTCTGTTGTATCTACTTCTGTCCAAACCACAGTAGGGGAATACCCTAATGGGTAGCTACTTAATTCTTGAACGGTAATGCTTCCAGCCATAGGTACGCCACCAAAAGTAAACCCACCAAAGTCAGCGACTTCCACAACAGTAATTGCGGTTGTACCCCAGTTTGCACTTTGGTCATCATTAATTTTAAACCATCCAATAGCACATTGGCTATCAGTATATACAATAACTTCCGATACTGTAGGTCTAAATATGGCGTTGGCAGCTAGGGTTTCTGCTATGGTTACAGCTTCTGCCACAAACGGGTTAAATGACGCTGGGCCAGTCTGAGTTTGGGTAAGGGTCAGCGCTTCATTAACGGTGGTGTAAAACGTAAAGCCAGAAGTCATTGTCTCGGCTATAGTCATTACGTCGGCCAAAGACCCAACAAAAGCTACGTTTACAGTAACTTGATCTGTAATAGTGGTTGTTTCAGCTACAGAAGCGTTAGTTCCCCATGCCCCTGCTTGGGTTGTCGTAAATGTGGCGGTTTCAGCTTGAGTGGCGTTTGTTCCCCATGTACCGGCTTGGGTAGTAGTTAACGTCATTGATTCGGTTAAACTAGGAGCAAAAGCAGCCTGCGCTGATTGAGAATCCGTAAATGTGGCGGTCTCAGAATTAACCCCTACAAAGGCAGCTTGAACTGTTTGTGCGTCTGTTAGGGTTGTTGTTTCTGCGTAGGCACCTACAAAGTTTACTTGGGCGCTTTGTGTTGTAGTTAGAGTCATTGACTCAGCTTGAGCCCCTACAAAGTTTACCTGTGCGGAATATAAATCAGCTAAAGAGTAGTTGTCGGCATCTGTACCAACAAAGTTAAACTGCCCTACATCTTGATCTGAAAATGCAAAAGACTCAGCGTAGTTACCTCCAAAAGCAACTTGCGCTGACTGAGTGTCTGTTAAAGTGGTTGTTTCAGCGACGCTGTCTATAAAGAAAGCGCCGCCAAGTCCGGCAAAGGTTAGTTGTGAAAACGCCTCGCCAGCAAACATATTACTGAACTACTTCTACATCAGCCTTCTCAACTGGCGCATTTAGTTTGTCTTTTAAAAGCTGAACAAACGCTTGCTTACCGACACTAAGTTGGTCCAAATTGAATTGAGATGAAGCTATTTTGCGGTCTAGGTCCGCAATGTGATTAACAAGAAGTTGTTGTTCTTGTGACATATCTTCAAAAAAATACTCTACATCGTCGATAGTAATGGGGGTCTTTTTATCTTGTCCCATGTCTTTCTCCTAATTAAATTGCCACCAAAAAGGGCTGGTGGCTTGCCCTAAACTTATTCTAATGGAGGTATTGGCTCTACCCAAGGTAATGGGGGCTGTGTTACTGGTGGGTTTTCTAATAGTGCAACTTGATTTTCCACAGTAGTTTCCGTAGCCATTTGATTTACGCCATTTTCCCAACACCAACCAACTACCTGCTCTTGAGTTAAATCTGCATATGGTGTAAATGAACCACCTGAGGTTGGCTCAGGAAATGAGCAAGAACCATATACAGATGATGTATTGGGAGGGGTTGCAGTATCAGTACCAGTGCAGCGCCATCCAGCAGTTAAAACTACTTCCTGTTCACCAGCGATAGGCTGTGTGGATACTTGCATCCAGTCGATTGTCCATGCGATTGTTGTTGCCATTTCAGATTCCTTTTTAAACGACGTTATAAACGCCAGACATAATAAAATCTGTTCCGGCGGTTAAATTTGCTGGGGTAATTGTTGTTTCAGAAGTGTTGTTTGATTTATATATCTCAATAAAATTACCAACAACACGCCCGTAATCTGGCCCGTTTGTTGACCACCCATTCTTATACCCTACTTGAGCTGCTGGATAAAAACCAACGGCTCCTGCGTTTGCACTATATGGGAGACCTGATAATCTAAGAACTCCGCTACCACCAGATACTGTATTAACAGTAATCCTGCAAGTAAAATATACAACGGCTCCAATTTTTGTATATGTTCCACCTTGAGCTGTATATGTAACTGTTGGGTTAGAACCCGAAGCCGTCCAAGTTGGGGTCCAAGTACCTTCTTTATAATCGTCTAAACAGTTTACATCTGTTGACGCAGACTGAGACGCCGGGAAAGTAATACCTACACCATTAGCATTACCATTACCACCTTGAAGTGACATGTTACCACTAGTATTAAATGCAAATCTATAGGTAGGCCCTGTTGAGCCGTCAGTAATAGCTGGCATAGCGCATACACTAAATATACCAGCGCTATTAACTAAAGCTATTGGGTTACTATTAGTTGAGTCAAAAATACCAATACATGGATTAGTATTAGCTGTTGTATGAACTAAAAAACCTTTACCAAAGTTATTTCCAGACCAACCTCCACCTTGAGTGTAAACGTCTAATGTTCCAACTGGGCTATTTGTAGCAATACCTACAAGACCAGAAGACAAAATAGTTAACCTAGTTGCACCAGCTGTTGCATCAGCAATAAAGAAATTACCAGCGCCAAGCCCAGAAGTGTTGCTAGTTGATAGCAAACTATACGCTTTACCACTTGTGCCAGTGTTATTAATTGTTAAACCAGCTTCGTTACCTGTGTCATTAATTCTTGCTGTAGTTGGGCTGTAGCCGCTACCACCTGTATTTGAAACATCTAACTTGTACAGGGGGTTACTGTTACCAATACCTACGTTACCAGAAGAGCTAATGCGCATACGTTCTGTGTCAGAAGAACCATTGCAAAAAATTAAATTGGATGAAGGGTCTGCTTGAATCCTAGCAGTGTCAGTTCCATTTGTTTGAAATGTATAATATGACGTAGTTCCAGTAGCTGAATTTACTACAAAAGCAGAATAACCAGTAGTAGAAGTTAAAGTTAAAACAGTATTTGTTGAAGTAGCTAAATATCCGCAACCAACTCCAGCGTAAGTTCTAAATGAAATTTGTGCTTGATCAAAATAACTAATACCATTACCTTGATAATCAAATGTGTATTTAGCCTGTGGGCCAACTAAAGCCGATGGTGTTACACCAGTTCCAGAAGAAACATTAAGCAAAGCTGTTGGGCTAGTAGTACCAATACCAACATAACCGGTAGAGCCACTAATGGTTACTCGCTCTGTACCAGCGGTCATTAAGGCAAAGTTGTTTGTGCCATATGATCCAATAGAAATACCATTTGCACCGCCAGGAGCAGCTGTGTTGGTAGAGCTATTAACTCTTAATGCGCCATAAGCACCGTTGGCATCATTACCAAGCAATACACCCATAGTGGCAGAACTACCAGCATTGGCGTTATTTAAAGATATCCAATTTGCGGAGTTTGTGTTTGTATTTACTACTACCTTATTTCCTGGGGCAAGAGTTCCAATACCTACGTTACCAGAACTATTAACAATAAAATCTGGTGTAGTAGTTCCTGTACCACTTAAACCAATACCCGTGTAAGAACTAGAGCTACCAAAGGCTAGTTCAATGTAACCTCTATTACCACCAGGGCTAGTAAATGAAGCATCTACAGCTGGCTGAATACGCCAAGCACTTGTTGTCCAATCTGCGCCAGCAACAGTTCTATGCGCAACAAAAAGCAAACGGATATTATTACCAGCATTAGCATTAAACTCTGAAACATATTGCATTGAGTCAAGAGTTGTTCCAAGAGCGCCACCATACGCTAATAGCGCAACAGCATTTGCAGTGCCATTACCAGTTGAATTAATACTTACAGTTGCAGTTGGAGCTGTAGTTCCAATACCAACTAACCCACCAGTGGTGAGACGCATCTTTTCCGTGTTATTGGTAATAAAAGTAAAATCATGGTTGGATACTGTACCGTGGAGACCAGCTGTGCCAATAGAAGCATAGTTAGTATTAACTGATCCACAAAATGTGCTAAAACTAGCTGAACTAGACCCTGATGCAGCAACTACTCTGTTTGTTGAATCTCCACCGGGACTATTAGTTCCAACACCTACGTTACCAGTAGAGGTAATGCGCATCTTTTCAGAGCTACTAGTGGTTGTAGCATTAGTAGTTGTAAACGCAATATATGTGCCACGAGCAGTTGAAGTCCAAAGTTCTTCAGCATATATACCCATACGACCACCAAGAGAAGGATTACTCACACTATCGTAATATCCTTGACCTTGGAAGTCTGCTAAATATTGGTTAGCTGCTACAGCCCCTTTTGAAGCATAACTACCGCTGTAACCACGTCCACCAAGAACAGGTTGTGTAACAGAAGCAACAACAACACGCTCAGTGTTGTTATCTCCATAAATTAATAATGTTGGAGAGCCAGCTGGTCTAACTGCTGTAGTTGGCGATTGAATTGTTAATTGGTCAGATGGTGTTGTTGTATTAATTCCAACAAAACCAGTTGTATCAATACGCATACGCTCTACAGCTGTTGTTGTTCCAGTTGGCGTAGTTGAAAAAGCAAGAAATGCAGAAATATCTGTATCAGAAGTATAAGTACCTACGGTAGAAGAAACATAAGCCAATCCTCTGTAGTTTGTACCGCCATATCCTACAAATTGTAAAGTTCCAAGAACATCTCCAGATGCAACAGCAGTAGGAGATGCAAATGTTCCTCTTGCTTTTCTGATTGATACAAATGAATTATTTGCGTCATTCCCGTATCTTGTTACCCTCATGTTTGCGCCAGCATCACCATCAACAGATAAGATTGCAGATGTTGCGTTATATACAGTAAGAGGGGCAACTGGCGCGCCAGTACCAATACCTACATAATTGTTTGCATCATAATAAACAGCTTTTTCAGATGGGTAAGTTAAAAATACATCTTTAGTACCAGTAGTAAAGTTAACTAATGCGCCAGAATTAGAAGAAGCTAAAACAGTTGTACGAGCAAGGGTAGGACCAGTAGTTGAGTATGTACCAATACCTACTTCCCAGTTTGGGCCAGATTGATCTGCAATAGTGTAGTAGCAAATGTTTGTGTTACCAACAACTGAAAACGGCTGGTATCCAGTAACAGCGCCCAATAGCGTAGCCGAACCTGTACCCGTTACGGCTGTGGTTTCTCTTACTCTATCCTGTAGGACTAAACTCATATATAACTCTCTATCTAATTTTTAACGGGTACAACAAACAACAACTATTAGCCAGCAGCGCTTAGAGTGTATGTAACGTTAATTGTATCGCCAGAAGTTACAGTCTTAGAACCAGCAGTAAAGTCACCTGCAGAGAACAATACACCAGTAGTGTTATCAATAGTAGCTGAACCGCCAACGTTAATAAATGCACCAGCAACAGTACCAGAACCAGTCATCGTAAACACAACAGCAGCAGAAGTTGTTTTAACTGCTGGGTTAGCTGAAGTAGAAGATGAGAAAGCTGGAGTCTTACGTGTGCCAGAATATGTTGGAGCATTAGTACCACCAACTTCCAACCAACCTGCATGTGATGCTTGTGTGTCTGTGTAAGCTGCAGTACCAGTACCTTTTAAACCCATAACAACGGCACCAGCCGCAGTGTTACCTAAGTAAGCATCGTTCAATGAAGCGCGACCTACGTTAGTTGTAAGGTTCTCAATAACATCTGACCATTTTAAATTGCCAGCTGCGTCGTAGCATTCGGCTGTATATACGCCGTCTACGTTAACTTGTTCTGCGCTACCTGCATTGCGGGTTACTGTTGCGTCAACGAAGTCGCCCATGCCCATTTTTTCGTCACTCATAATTGCTCCTAGCTAAGTCTAATAATGGCGTTGGACGCCGTTGGTGTTGGGAAAGTTACTGTAAATGTTCCTGCTTGCGTATTGGTCTTATCTGAACCGAAATCTAATACGCAAACAGCCGCACCAGTAGTGCTATTATAGATTAATGCACACCTAGCCGTAAAGCTAGCAGGGCTCCAAACAACGTTGGCAAATGAGATATATGCCGTATTAGAGTTTGTATCACCTGTTGGGTACACAGTTACAGTAAGGGTTTTGCCTCCAGCGGTATATCCAGTCCCAATAACCTCATTAGAAGTTGTGTATGCCGTTGTTGAATTGTTTAAATTGGCGCTGCCGGTATAAAGGGCGATTTTGTATGTGTATGTAGAACCGACAGCAAAATTCTCCAACCCGCTTAGCAGGTTGGTTTTGAAGACTGTGCACTGCCCTTGAACAATACTCATGGATTAACCTTAATTTTAGCTTGCCCATCACGGTACGCGTCGCCACGTTCCAGACCAGTTCCAAGACGATTGAGTTGGGCAACGGCTTCTTGGTACATTTTTTCGTAGTAATTTACCATATCTTGCTCGCCCTTCATAAACAGAATGGCTTCACGCATAGCGCCATAAAACAAGATTGGGTCATAATTATCGCCAAGCCAGCTTGTACCAGTTGGGTTATTAACGGTTGTAACAGGAACCACAAAGCCCGTACCGCCCCCAAGATATGAAGTGCTTGCGCTAAGTAAGTTTCCAACCGCATAAAAATTACCGGGGTTAGTTAAAGTCACTGATGTTACAGAACCACCTGCAACAACGATAGTTGCTGTTGCCCCAGAACCGCTTCCGCCAGTTAAAGGTACGTTAGAATAAACGCCGTTAGTGTACTGTGATCCACCGTTAAATCCTTGGGTTGAAGAAACACCAAAAGTCGAAATAGCGCCCTGAACAATGGATACAGGGTAGTAGAAATAGTGCAGTTCCGCCTGATAGTTAATATCAGGTGTTGGTCCGAGAATGAAAGTTAGTTCATTAGGATTGGTGTACTGCGAACCAAATAAAGCATAGTATCTTGGCAAGCCAGTAGCTGTTTGGTCTGGGTATGCTTCACGGATGAAGTTAACATCTTTGTTTAAAAGGTATGTATATGTGCCATCAGCACCAATTACAGCCAAAGAGTAAGTCGACAAATAGTCATTAGGGCAAGATAAATACTTATTACTACCCGTTAAAGTACCAATTACGTTTTTACGAAGCGAAGGAATTTGAACGCTGTTATAAACCCTATCTTCTGCTTCCATTACAAAGCGTGGGATATTGTTTATAAACAGCGGTTCACTGTTCTCGCTGTAGTCAATTATTGCTTGGTACAGTTGGGTGTAATTCATTAGGGTTTTCCCTATTAGGCCATTGGGCCACGTGCAGTGCGACCTTTAGTAGCAGCGCCATTACCGCGAGTCTCAATACCGGTAGTTTTAGTCTTAGGGTCTGGACCTTTGGTAACGTTGCCTACAGAAATTTTCATTTCATTAGACCAGCTTGTACCGTCTTGATCAGACACAGTAGGCAAACCACCCTTAACTGGGTTTCCGCTCATATCATGTGGAGTAGCGTACTTTTCAGCAGGCAGAATGTTTTTGTTATTTCCGACTTTAATAGCTGGGCTATTTTTGCTTGTGGGTTTAACTTGAGCAACCATGATTATTTTCCGTTCGCTGAAACTTTAGCTAAACCACGTCCAACGGCTTCCATTTTATTCTGGTCAATACCGCCTGCTGTGCCTTTGCTAGCTTTTTTACCTACTTCAATACCTACGTTAGAACCTGAGTCACCCAGATTCTTGCCTTTTGTTTTGCCTTTGCTTGTAATTCCATCGGCTGCGCTTTTGAATGTCATATCCTACTCCTAATTAATTGTTACTGTTCCTACTTGCCCATTAGCCACCAAATAGTTTGGCGTCTCCCCAAAATCATACTTCATTCCTACAGGAGCCCAACCCCACTGAATATCACGGCTACCACCACTAGGATACCCATTAGCGTCTAAACCTGATGCAACATAACTGTTGTCCCTTCTAGGTTCCCTAACGGCCTGTGGGTCGTTAATTGGGTACATGCCTAATTGTAACTGAGGCTGGTCTGGGTCCCAACAGGTATTACAAACTTTTAACTGATATGGCTTGGTTTTAATAATCTCCGTGCGCAACTCAGTTAACTTATATCTAAAATCACAGCGGTCGCACTGGGCAATCGCATACTTACCAGAGGCAAATTTATTAGGCATCAGCCACCTCCAAGGAACATCCTGCGAGGAACAAATCTAACCGGGGCTTTTTCTCTATCTTCATCAGCAGCAAGCTGGAACTGCTGTTCGTAATCCGCCTTAAGCATCACACTACGATTTGGGTCTACGCCATCTAACTTAATAGACAGGTAGTAAGCCAAACCGGCGACCATAGCATTTAAGAATCGGAACGGAATATCTTGTGTATTAACGCCATTGCCAGCATCTTGGATGCGGCGTAAACGCCAGTAAACAAACGTATATTGTTGTGAACCATCTGGTGTAGGCCAAACTGTAATCTTAGGCGCATCAATGCCTGTAACCGGGTCGGTACCGTTAGGTCCGGGAGGTGGGTATTTTGCTCCAGACATGCGTTGAATCCAAACTTGAATAGGACGACCCTGACTCAGTTTATTTGGGATTGTGGCGTATGTTGAAACGCTGATGCGGCTAATTGTTATGTCAGTCTGTGTTGCTTGATTGCCAGCGTTGGTACGAATCTGGTGTTCTAAAAGGTCGATAGTGTCGATTGGTAGGTCGTATGTATTAACGCCTTGGGTCAAAGTAATCTGTCCCTGCTCAATCGTCCACATATTAATGCCACGATTAGCCCACTCAATAGTCAACAGATTTAAAGAACGACGCGCCGTACGCAAGTCGTAACCAGACCTCAGCTCTTTGCCGCAGCGCTCAAACGCTTCTTCGACAATGTCTGATAAATCTAAATTAAACGCTGATGCGCCGGCAGTAGTCATTACTTCGCCTTTTTAGTTGTTTTCTTAACAGCAGGTTTTTTAGCTGCCGGTTTTTTTGCCGCTGGTTTAACCTTACGGGTAGTGGCTTTCTTTACCTGTGGGCGTTTCTTTTTTGCCGGTACAGGGAAAGGCCAAGCCTCAACAGCTAGTTCAACTTTTTCGAAAGTAACTTCTTCTTCCTTCTTACCAAACAAACCTAGAATCCAGTCGATTAATCTCATTTCTTCAAGCCCTTTAAGGTTTCCGCAAGCCTAGCCCGCTTACCGATCTTGCCCGGTTTCTTTGCAGCTGCGGCTAGTTTGCTTGACGGAATCTTTTTGTCTTTAGCAACGCCTAATTCAGCCTTTAATGCGCCGGGTTTCTTAATTGCTTTTTGAATCCAGTTCTTAGTAGCCATTATTTCTTCTTTGCAGTTTTAGCTGATTTAATAAAAGCCTCTTTAGTAGGCGCGCCCTTAGCTACAACAGGACGCATCTTTTCACCAGAGCCAGCTTTAATACGTTCTTGCTTCGCGTGAATGTTTGCATACAGCCCAACTTTGCCACCCTTTTTTAATAGGACAGCAGAGCCTGCATTCTTAGGAATTTTTGCAGGGTTAGTTGCGCCCATTCCACGGGAAGCTTTCATTACTTCTTAGCCTTAGCCATGCCGCCGCCACACATTTTTTCTACGTGGTCGTCGTGAATCATATGACCTGCAGCGTGCTCACCAAAAACTTCTGCATGTGGCTTGTGACCAGATGCGTGCATTTTTAATGACTTAGCTAAAGTCTCGTGTTTAATTTTTTCTACGCCAGCTTCGAGGGGTGCGTGATCCATTTTCATACCATTTTTCCTTTTGTTAAACCTTTAGATGCAATACCACAGCCCTTTACAGAGCCACCTTTTTTAAGCTTGAGCGTAGTGCCTTTGCTGCCTTTATGCTCTTGCTTGTCGTGCTGCTTAAAAGCCTTTTTAATTAAAGCTACGTCTTGCTTTTTATCTTCAGACATCTCTTTACGTTCTTCGGCTTTGGATTCTTTTTCAACCATACCGCCTCCCTTTAATCCTGCGTATTTATTAATATTAACATTTGGTACTTCTTTTTTGTATCCAAAAACAGACCCTTCTCGAGTCTGCTGTTTGTTTACTTGTTTGTTACCACCTTGAGTGTATTTAACATCTCCACCTGTACCAAACTTTTTACCTTTGTCAGCAGCAGCAAAATCTTGCCCAACTGATTGCTTAATACCAACTTTTTTAGCAAACGCAGGAGAGTGCGCTACAGCCATCATTAAGTTGTGCTGTTTTTTAGATGTGCTTGGCATTATTTAACAAACTTCTCAAAAAGAGCGACAATTAATCCACCAAATAAAACAGCTACTACATTAACTACAGTGTGCATTGTTTTCTTACTAGCAGCATCTTCTGACAGTAAACGTTGAATATCAGCCAAGGACTTTTTAACTTCTTCCATGTCTTTAACGAGTTTGTCCATATCAGCCTGCAAGTGTTCAATGTCGTTAGCGTGGGTAGCCAATTCTCTAGCTGTTTCGATTGGGTTCATGTTTGTCATTTTGAGCCACAATTCCAACGTTTTAAACTAGCTGCCTTACGCGTAGGTCTGCCTTTTTCATCTTTCATCGGACCCGGCATACCAGACATTCTTGCGCAGAATGACTTTTTGCGAGGACCACCTTCAGGTTGTGGGGCTTTTAAATTAGACCCAGTAGCCTTATTATATTTAGCTCTGCCTTTTGCAGTAAGACCGGCCCCTTGAGAAACCGGAAGCTTCTCACCTCTACCGACAGCTAGAGAAGGGCCTTTTTTCTTAGCCATACAAAATTGTTTGAAAGCTAATATTAGTAACTGCAGCGTAAATACCATTTAACGCCAAAATACCTTCACCAGCATACAAAACTTGGAATGGTTGAACCGCTGTACCTGTGTTGTACCCACACATCCAACGGCCTGTAATTGCAACTATACAAGCAGTACTAGTAGCAATAGTTCCAGAGTTTAAGTCAGTAATAGTAAATGTGTTTGCATCAACAACAGTAACTGGATAGTTACCAGCAACAGGGGAAACGCCGCCTACAGCTGAATAAGAAATACCTACATAGTTTCCTGTGCTTAAACCGTGTCCAGTCAATGTAACAGTAACAGTTGTACCAGAACGACCATACGTAGCTGAAACAGGGGCAGAAGGGGCATCAAAAATATCAATACCACCAGCTGTACCTGTACCAAGATACACTAGGTTTTTAAGGCGCGTGCGGCCTTTTACTAAGTAACCAGACCCACTACTATGGGACGACTTGACGTCATATTGCATTGTCATAACTAATCTCCTAAATTTTAAAAAGGGGTCCGAAGACCCCCGGGATTAATTAGTCAGCGTTGCCGTATGGATATACAGTTGCAGTACCCAATGTACCATCAGGCTGTACGTAGTTGATGTCAATGTTGAACTTACCAGCAGTCAAAGCGCCAAGGCCTGTACCAACAATAGCCAATGTAGCAACAACTTGTGAAAGAGTTGCAGGCTGTTGTGCTTGGGTGATGTCTGCTGTAGTTGCAGCCATGTTAGACAAGTTAGCGGCTGTGTAAGTTGTTGTTTGACGACCAGCTGTACCGACAGTAGTAGTACCCAAAGCTACAGTAGCATATGTTGGGGCAGAAGTAACAAAACCGTTAGAAATGTAGATGTTAACTGCGCTTAAAGTGCTGTTAGCTACAGTGATTGCTGTCAAATAATCAACAATAATAGACTCAATTTGTGCGCCAGTTGGCAGATAAAATACTGCGCCACGATAAATAGCAGTAGCTGTATCAGCTGGAATAGAAGCCAAAACAGGAGGGAAAGTAGTAGCTGAAGGGCTATAAACAGGGGCGTTTACGTTAGCATCAGCAGAAAGGATGTTGCCGTTAACGAATTGCTGCGCTGCACCGGGGTAGTACTGAGTACCATTGCCTGTAGCTACGGAATAGTCGACGATAGCGTTCTGTGAGAGACGAGCGTAGCCTACGTTACGTAGTGGGCCAAAACGGTTATTGCCAGATAGAATCGGGCCTTCAAAGGTGGAGCGTGCCATAATAAATTGTCCTATGCAAAAGTTCACCCATACCAATCGTTGCATCGTCTGCTGGGGCAGTCCGGTACAGGTAATCACCCAGTTAGTGCTAGTTTACTCTTTTTTAATTTTTGTGCAAGGATTTTTCAGTAAAATGAGAGAAAACAGGTAACTTTTTGGGGGACTATGGGTAATGAAATTTACAATAAAAAAAGTGGACATCAGAGTCCCGTCAGTTCAAACCACACTACTTTTTCTACAAAAGAAAATACTTCCGGCGGATACGCCGTACCAACCGGACAGGGGTCATTGGTGGATTGCGTATGCGGAGGATGGAAAGCCTGTCGCTTTTGCGGGTATGGTCCGCTCGATCAAATGGACAGATACAGGTTACTTATGTAGAGCAGGTGTAATGGATGGCTTTACTGGACACGGCTTACAAAAGAGATTAATATCTGCAAGAATCAAACAAGCTAGGAAGTTAGGATGGAATTGGTTAATCACCGATACAACAAAAAATCCTGCGTCATCGAACTCGTTAATCAGTGCGGGTTTCAAAATTTATCAGCCCGGACAACCATGGGGCTTTCGCAACGCAATCTATTGGAAATATAAGGTCCACCCAGATGCCGTACAAAGACGCGAACGTAAAAAAAGCCAAACATGCGGAGTACAGCCGTAAGCAGTATTTAGGCAAATATGCCGAACGTCGAGAGCAAATAAACATTAGAAGGAAAGAATTAAAGAAAGAATGGGATACATTTAAATGCACACTTAAATGTGCAAAATGCGATTTTTCTCACCCAGCGGCGTTAGATTTTCACCACGAAGACCCTACCCAAAAAGAAAACGTAGTAAGCAATTTAGTTAGTAATGGACAGTTTAAAAAAGCCTATGAAGAAATAAAAAAGTGCATTGTTCTATGCGCTAACTGCCACCGAATACACCACTACAATGAAAAAAACCCAGCCTTGTGAGCTGGGTTTTTTATTAGGAACATTCAGATTAGAATGAACCTGCAGAGCCCCAAGCGCCGAGTGGATCAGACCAACCGAAGCTGTAACGCTCACGAGACTTGTAACGTACGTTACCTGTGTCGAAGTCGCCGTCCATGCTGTTTTGCAATGGTGTACGCTCAAAGTGCTTCAAGCCGTTTGGAACGTCGGTCAACAAGAACCAAGCGTTTGTGTCGGTCAAGAAGTGGTTAACTGTGTAACCTTCTGGAACGGTACCATTGTTTTTGATGGCGTTGATATCGTTGTTGTTGGTACCAACACGGAGGTTAGTCTCAAGCAAACGAGTTGCAACGAACATCAATGCTGGTGGGATTACCAACTTGCGTGGTTTAGCAGCGATCAAGAGACCACGCTCGTCTGTCCAAGCAGCGATTTGAATTGTAGCGGCTTCCAAAGAAGTCTCATTCAAGTCAACTGATGTAGGAGGAACGTTGCTGTTTGTACCGCCGTTAACCAATGGGTGTGAAGCAGAGAACAATGGTTGACCGTCGCCACCTACGTAGCTACCAGAGAAACCGTTATTCAATACAGAAGCTGCTTTAACTTGCTTGGTGTAAGCCATAGCGCGAGCCAATGCTTTAGTGTAACGAGCAGACAAAGAGTCATACAAGTTATCTTCAATCGCTTCTTCAGTGATTGAGAAACCTAAAGCGATGGTTTCGTGTGAGTAGCGAGCTGTGAAAGCTTCTTGTGCATTATCGTAAGAAATTGCACCGCCTTCGTTCTTGACTGGAGCAGCCGAGAAACCAGACAGTTTTGTTTCTTCTTCGAATGAACGCTCAGAAGTTTCTGTTTCGTAGAGCTCTTTATGCTCTTCGCCATAGCGCTTGTACTCTAAACCAAACAAAGCGTTTAGACCCGGGAGTAACTCTTTTAGGAGTTGTGAACGTGAAATAGCCATTTATAGCTCCTTATTAGTTAGCTGTACCAGCAGATTGATAATACTGATGTACGCCAAAGTTCAATTTAACGATACAGTCGGTATAAGCATCACCGGGGTTAGATGGGAAGTTGCCGCCGAAAGTAGAGCTGGAGTTAACCAAGTCAACGATCTTAACAGCAAGCGCGTTTGTGTTAGCAATAGTAGCTGACAATGCAACAACTGAGTTACCAGAAGTGCTGTTACCAGTTGTAGAGCCTGTACCAGCAGTGAAGTTTGCCAAAGCAACTGTCTTACCGATAGAGCCGTAACCTACAGAGCCCAAAGATTGTACTTGGTACAACTGATCTGGGTCTTCTACTACGCGGATGAAAATGTTGGTGTAACCAGCAGTCACAGCGTTTGCAGGTAAATACTCTGCATACAAAGGATAGCCAAGTTGCTGACCAGATAACTGATAGCGAACGCCAACGCAAACACCAGCGATACCAGCAGTGCTAGTAGTTGGGGTTGCTGTAACAACAGTAGGTTGTCCTGCTACGGATGCACCTAACTGCACTAAGTCGCCGGTGTAGATTGGCGCTGTATTGTTTGTAGTCAACAAATACTCACGGATTGTTCCGCCAGTAAAGGATTGACCGCCGATCAAACTAATCGGTTTAAGCCCGTACGGGGCCGATACTGTGCTCATAAAAAGCTCCTATTTATTTTGAACCGTTTCCAAACCCGCTACCACGGCTCACAGTGCTTTTACGCTCTGAGAATAATGGCATACGGGCATCGTTATTCCGCATGAAATGGTTATCCACCGAATTCATTTGGTCTTGTGCTTGCTTCTCGTAATACTCTTTTCGTGCATGGTAACGCTCTTCAAGAATCTTACAGAGCATCAATCCGCCTACTTCAATGTTACCTTCCGCATTCCCCGGTAACATCAGTTCTGGGTGGTCCGCCGCCTTGCAAGGCTCGTAACCGTCACGGAACTTTTGTGACACGTTTGTTGGAACGGCTTGACCATTCACATGGGTAGCTACCCAGTGGAACATATATCCGTCTTGGGGAGCTGGGGTAGGTAAAGTTGCTGCAGGTTGATAAACTGCACGAGCTTGACTTTTTTCACGTGTGTCAATTTCACGGGGTGTACGACTATTAGCCATTGCGGGCCTCCTGTTTTAAAAATTCCTTAGCATACAATTCACGTGGGATTCCAAGTTTGTCAGCCAAAGCTGCTTGGGATTTTGTGAGCGTTACGGACTTCTTCGCTCCCGTTGAACGAGAAGCTGAAGCCACAACTGTTGCAGGCTTTTTAGCAGGTTCCGTTTTTTGGCTAGCGGCTTCTTCAAAAACTTCTGGGAATACCGTCTTTAAGCGAGAGTCGATTCTCTCGAAGTAATCATCACTGCGCGGGTCAATACCCGTAGAGACAAGCTTTTGGTGCAGTCCAAGCGCGAAGGCTGTCAACTCTTCATATCCCGGTTGTCCAAACCACTGGTTTTTTGCCTGCCAGCGCAGGGTTCTTTCGTCTGGTTTTGGGACAGCTTGTGCTGTTGGTTGTATTGTTACATCCTTTTCAGTTGTTTGTAAAGGGGTAGGCCTAAAATTTTTCACCGCTTCTAAACGCATCTTAGCTTCGGTCAATGCTTCTTGGGCTTCCAACTTTGCATCAGCATCATAGGATTCTTCAGCTTCTTTGTAGCGGCGACGTGCCATCTCCATGTCAGCTTCAGCTTTTGCTTTTAATACTTCGGCATGATTAGACTCGCCGGTATTTACACGCTCTTTAAGTCTGCGGTTCTCTTCAAGAATCTGCTTTGTTAAACGCTCGAGTTCTTGCTTCTCACGTAACACTGCTTCTTTAGCCCGACGCTCATCGTGACGTGCGTGGGTTAGTTCTTTGATTCTTGATTGGACACCTTTAGTGTAGCCCTCAATCTCTTCGTCTGAAGGGTCTTGGACTTCACGATCTAGTGGTTGCGCTCTACGGTCACGTTCAGGAGTATCGTCTTCGATAACAATTTCGGCCTCATCGCCTTCTGTTGTTACGTGTAACTCTTCCTTAAACTCAGCACCGTCGGTGCCTGCTTCATCTGGAAATTGAAATTGTTCAGCCATGGTAGCTCCTTATTAAACGCGGGAAATGCCACGGGGGTCCATCACAGTACCGTCGACTTGGTCGTCGTTGATAATGCGAAATTCCTTGCCGTGAATCTTGATTCGAGTGCCGGTATACGGGCGGGTCAAAATAAAATCACCTTCTTGGCACCAAGGCCCGTCAGGAAAACGATCTTTATCTTTATACGCTGAGACACCTAGGCGAATAACAAACAAGACTGGGGAAGTTAATTCCTCAACCATTTTTGTTTCATCCGCTTTAAGAATCCCACTGTCGAACTTATCGGTTGCATCTACCAAGGCACAAAGAATCTTATGTCCTGATGGCTGCGGCATTTGCGTTGCTTTTTCGATAGCGTCCATGTTTTCCAACTCTTCTTCAGTCGGTGCATTGGCTTTCGTTGGTACTACGCCCGGTGGGAGGATTAACTCCTGTGAGGGTAAAGCGATGGTATCACTCATCGTCATCTTCTTTCTGTAAATACTCAGCGAGGTCAAGTAAGTGGCGCTCTGCAAACGCTAGGCCTCGAATCACGCCGCAGAGCTCTTTGTACTGCTCAAAACTTGTGCACTGACCATTTGCCAAATCGTCAGTGTAGTTATTCATATCTGTGCGCAACTTGTCACGCATGGCGGCTATGAAATCAGCCGTTAGTAGGTCAATCACTTGGATTATTCTCCTTTAGGTTTTTTGGACTGTAATCGTTTCATTGCTATGTCGGCACCTAATGCTAAGCCGTCTTGTTTAACACGCATACCTGCTTCCTTGGAGCGAGCCAAGCCTTCGGTAATTTGAGCTTTCTTAACCGCTACTTCAGCGCCAGCTTTCATACCATCTTGCTTAATCTTGGCTTCAACTTCAAGTTTCTTGAGTTGGTATTCCATTTGTTTGAGCTGCAACTCTTGTGCTTTAGCTTGTGCATCGCTCTGAACTTTCTGTGCTTTAGCGTCGACATCCTGCTTCTTGAGCTGGAGTTCTTGCATTTGCATCTGTAGTACAGGGTCTTGTGCGTTTTGCTGAGCTTGTTGTTGAGCCATGAGCGCTTTGCTTTGTGCCAATACTTGTGGAGCAGCTTGAGCCATGAGACGGCTAACTTCTTTTTCCATTGCTTCTGGCATCTCATCATCTGGAGAAGGTAGGGCAATACCCAAACGCTCTTCGATTTTTTGACGGTATGCAAAGCCAACGTGTTCAGCAAGGTGAGACTGAAGCGCTTGAACAATCATGTTTGCTTGTGGGTTTTGGCCGATAAGCTGTTGAACGATTGGGTCTGTCATCATAGATTGATGAACAGCAATATGCGCTTCGTGGTCTTGGAAAATAAATGCCTTGAGTGGAGTGCCCTTTAGCACGTTCATATTTTCTGTAACTGGGTCTTTTGGCTTTTGGTCATCCTCCAAAGGCACCAATTTGTCGGCGTTTTTAATTCCAAGAACGTCAAGCATCTGCCTGTGCAACTCGGGAAGGTTATAAATCTGGGGTGCACTCTGCGCCAACTGGATAACAGCTTGGTACTGGACCACTCTCTGAGATAAGGTGGCCGCATTAGGGTCGGATACAGGTAACACGTCCACATGACTGTAGTCGGACTTTTTGACGTAGATGTCGCCGCTTTCTGGCTGGTAGTTGTAGTCATCATCAGTGTAATCTCTAATAATACCGGCAAGCAGCTTGAGTTCTTGTCTTAAGGCGTAGTGTACTCGAGCTTGAACGGCAGACATCACCTTCAAGGTTCTTTCCAGAATTGCAAGCGTTGTTCCAACAGGTGCGTTAGCACTCATATCAGAGATTTGCATATCGGAAGTAGCCGCAAAACGACGACCTTCTTCAATGATTTTATCCATCAAGCCAGCTAAAACTGCTGATGGTTCTTTGTATGGCAACGGGAGGATGTTGTCTCTAATGGTGCCAGAGCCTACATCAACGTCTCTAAACTCACCCGGTGCGATTGGCGTGTCGTCGCCTTTAATGCGAAGACCACGTGACTTTAAGCCACCCGGTAAATTGGAAAGAGTACCCGCATCAACCAGCTGTCTGAGGATAGAAGTTGCGGACTTAGCAAAACCACCAATAAGATGGAAAAGACCAAAACCATAAGCTCCATATCCGGGGATATATTGATAATGAACAAAATGCTGGCGTTTAAGGCAGAGCGGATCTTCCTCTTTCCAGTTTCTACGAATTGCAAGAATTTCATTGGTACCTCGAATCATCGTTACGACGTACGGGAGCGCAATACCTGTTGGTTCGCCGTCATCCCCTAAGTCTTCATATCCGGGTAAATCAAGGTCAACGTGCGCTTCATATAACTCAAAGCGGTCATCATACGTTGCCGTAAACCCGGTCTCTTTGTCTTTCTTCTCCTGAATTTCTGTTTGAAACTTTTCTGGCTCACCTAACTCAATGTCACGGTAGAACCCAGCGTTCTGAAGTTTAATCAGGTCATTCTTTGTCTTGCGCATGCGATGTGTTACACGATGGCATGACGCAATTTCACTAGCTCCGTATGGGAGCATGATGTCTTCTGCTGGAATAAAGATAGAAACTTGACGACCTAAGTTTGGATCGTAGTAGACTTTCTTAAATGCGGAACCGGCAGATGGTAAATTCCACAGCATTCTTTCATGCTCGTTACGGAACTCAGGCATTTTTTCTGTGAGCTGATAGTTCATATCTTGCTCAACACGTTGCGCTGCTTCTACTTTGTCACGAGTCTCTTTACCGATAATCTGGGTACGTACTGGACCAGCTGCAGGAAAAGTCTCCATGATTGCTTCAGCTTGAAAACGCACCACGGCTTCGGTAATCATCGGATGGAACACGCCACAAGCGCCGTCCCATGGTTCTACTCTTTCTTCAAACTTCAAGCCAAGCAGAGTAATACCGTCTTTATACATCTTCTCCCAATCTTTGCGGGAGTTTAAATCGTTATCAATATCGTGTGCTAATTCTGCTGCTAGGGAAGTCAGTTCCCCTTCATCCATGTCTTCAGCTAAGTTGGCGTTAAATTCTGGCGAACCATCTTCTTCGTCCATCTTTTCAATATCTAACTCAAAGCCATCGGCATTGATATGCACGGCTTCTGGGTCTTCAACTTCAACAGTAATATCTGGCTCCATGTTGTCTGCCAGTTCTTGAATACCCTTTGGTGCTTGGTATAAACCCTTATCAATTGCCATCTTTATTCCTTAGTAGTATGCTGCTCTTCTTCTATACTTGTACGTCAAGTCGTCTTGCTCGTCCGTATTTAAATTAACAAATCCGCCCTGTCTATAGCGCAGTAATGCTTGCGTTGTCGTATCCACATAGTCATCGTGCTCGCCTACAGGGAATGCTGCTACTTCTTCCACAACGTCTTTAGCCCAACGCCTATCCGGTATCCAAACACGGCCGGACGCAAATAAGTCAGAAACCGCATTAAGTCTAGCTATTTTATCGTTGCCACGGCTAGGTGTAAACTCTTGAATCGGAATCCCCATTCTGCGCAGCTCTTGTATTAACGGGCCACCCGACGCTTTTTTCTCAATGATACACGCATCTGGTTTCCATTCTTGATAATGCTTCAGTGCAACAGCCTTTAATTCTGGGAACGCCATCCGGTCTTTGAACGCATCTAACAAAATTAGATTGGGTGAATTGTTATCTTCTTCGTTGTACCAAACCCCCCATGTTGTGCATGCGGAATAGTCAGATGTGGTTTTTGTTTCAAACGCCGTATCCCAAGACTGGATGACGTACTCGACTGTCGGTGGGTCTTCGTGTTCCCAGATTTTCCAGTCGCTTCGTTTTATCAGGGCGCTTGTATCCCCGGTGGGGTTCTGCATGTACTGGGCGTTCCAGTACCGTGGGTCCATCTGAAGTCTTTTAGCTTCTAACTGTTCTAGAGGCCACTGCTCAGGCCACAGACTTTTCCCGTTTGGCATGATGGCTGGCAGCTCTACTACCTCCCATGGTTCTGCTTCGGGATTTTGTATGGTGAAGTTCACCAACCGGCCAGTCAAATCAACAAGCGACCACCTTGTCATAATGACAATAATCGCACCACCCGGCATCAAACGCTGCAACGGGCCAGTCTGAAACCAAGACCACGCATTATCAAACGTGGCTCGGCTGTTTGCTTTTATATCTTGCTCAGAGTGAGGGTCGTCAATAACAAAAAGGTCAGCGCCTCGTCCGGCAAGAGCACCCCCGACACCCACAGCATAATACTGGCCGCCGGCACCAGTACTCCACTTACCAGCGGCTTTTTGATCATCAGCAACAACGGTTCCGGGAAATACTTCATGGTAATCTTCTCCATCAATTAGGTTTCGTACCCTACGACCAAAGTCTTCTGACAAGCCAGCAGTGTGGGTCGCCATAATAATCTTTTTGTCAGGGTATTTACCTAGGAAGTATGCCGGAAAGAGGTAGGACGAAAATTCTGATTTGCCCATACGTGGTGCAATGTTTATGATTACGCGCTTTTTCTTCCCCGCAATGACGTCCTCGAAGATTTTAGCTAGCTTGCGGTGGTGGGGCCCCACTTTGAAACCCGGATACACGTACTTGGCAAACTCAATTGGGTCGTCTTGTGCTTTTTTTAGCTGGGCACGGCGTTCTTTTTCGTTTAATTCTTCTAGGAAAGCCGCTTTTTCCACAGTCGTCATATCTTTTAGTGCCATTCTGGCAGCCATTGCTTCTTCTGGGCTTAGACTTTCTGTTTTCATTCGTCGCGGGGCTCAGCTTTGATGACTTTCACTATTCCCACGTCCTCAATGTCTTCTTCTTTAATCTCAGTTACCTCAACCACGCCCATGTACTTCTCAAGTTTCTTTTTAATTTGTTTTTCCAACTCTTCATCACTTAGTTCAGTCTTCTTAACTTCAACTCTGTCCGTAAACAGGGCAACTTCTGTGACTTTTCCCAACAATTCCAACGCCTTTAAGCGTATTCTTGCATCTGGGTGGTCGGTTTCTTTAACAATCTTGGCTACGCTCATGCTTCGTAGCTCTTGTGCTTGCTCTACAAACTTCCATTGATAGGCAGTCACCATGGAAACGGCAGACTTTACTTCTTCTGGGAGCTCAAGCTCTAGGAATCTTTCTTTTGTATCAGGGCTTTGCGTGATTAGCGCACCGAATGCTTCGCCTACACGTTGTTCTTGGGCGCGGTCTAGTACCTCGTCGTCATCTTCGGTAATAGATTTGAGCCAGTCGGCAGTGTTTACCTGCGCATCTATGGTTTCTTTTACAGATAGGTCTTTTACAGGGACGAACAAATCCCCGTCCGGTAGTGTTTCCGGAGCGAAGTCAGCGGCTGCAGCTGAAACTAAATGATCTAAGATCAAATAAAACCCTTTCTGTTGCGCGGGGGAATCCGCGATTTTGTGTATTTTATTACACATTTTCTTTTTTTACAATTATCGGGGCTTAACTTTACAATCCGCAGCCAAAACTTTACAATTCTTCTTACCGGTGGTTTTACTTCTCCTTTCGTTGTGCCATCGGTTACGTGAGTTGTGCCCCCGGACTTAAAACGCCCGGGGGTTTTTTTTTATTTGGTTTTGAAAAGTTCTTTAACAGAAGAGATGTAGTGGTTTAACCAAAACTCATTCCCTTGCTTTACCGCCTCTAGTACGTTCTGTACTTGTTGATACGCTTTGTCCCACTCTTTGAATAGTTCGTTCATTTTATTTCCTTTAGGTTAGTGCGGTTCCCTTATGGAGCCTTTGGGTCCATTTTAATTTGTTTTATGGTGCAGTGCAACATTGTTACTAGACAGTTTTTGGTATGTATAGTAATTGCAGTTTTGTAGACATGTTTGGGGGATATGCGCAGATTTGTTGACATTTTGTATACGTCGTTGAGTTTATGCGCTCTTTGGTTGACTCATAAATAAAGCTTTAACCCCTATATGGACTCATTTATGAGTCATTACTTTTTCTTACAAACTTTCCCGTTCGGGAATATTTTTTTACTTTTGCACACTTTTTTATCAATTCTTCCCGTTCGGGAAACTTTTTTATACCTATAGGTTGGAATTGTTTTGTTGTTTTGATACCTATAGGCACTACTGGGAAACTTTTTTATAACAATCTTATGTAGGTTTATCCTTTTTACATAACTTTTACCTCATGTCATATGTTTGCACGGCTTTATTTTTTGTAATCATAAGGTTACAGCGTTTTTTCTGGGAGGTCTTGTCCGAAATTTGCTAAGAATTTTTATAATGTTTTTGTCTAAGATTTGACATAGACCCTTGGATTTTTTTACAAAATTTTGACATTTTTTGGTTTGCGCCTGCGAAACAATGATCTAGTGCCGAGCGGGGCATGGTCGAAACTTGGGGGGATGGGGGATGGGTGGGGTCAAAGGAATGGCTCAAAGCTACTACGGATAGTAGCCATATGGTATAATAGAGTTGTGCTTGGTAGTAACGGCACATACTTAATTAACTACACAAACGAAGGAGCAATACCATGAAACAAGTTACTAACTATCTCAATGCAGTAGAGCAACACATTGAATCAGGTTTTAATCTCGGTGATGCCATGCAGAAGTTTGCACCTGTATTTAACGCTATGAAGGTCGAGGCACAGCTAGAAGTACGGAGCAACATAGCAAGGCTCATCAGTATCAAGAAGAAGGTAGCCACGATTGAGATTACCAAAGGTTCTTACACAGGCTCGCTAGGCTTTGAGTCTAAAAAGAATGGTGGTACAGATGCGAGTGAATGTGCAAGGGCTATGCTCAAATACTATATGCCAAGCCAAGTGGAGAAAACCTCCACGAAACCAAAGGCAGCCAAGAAGCCTGACCCAGTTGCTAAGTTACTTACACAATTCAAAGCTCTCACAGTTGCACAACGCAAAGCATTTTTGACAAAGATCGCCAAGTAATGCGGAAGGGCGAGGCTTCTTCGCAGTTAAGTATTCTGTCAATTCACAACACACTAAGGAGTAATACCATGCTAAACCAATCTAAACGCAATCCCGTAGGCTTCGTAGTTGCATACAAAAAAGACGGCTTCATCATGGAGTTCAAACGCAACGCTAAAGATCAAGTCCAAACCTATGCCCATATGAAGCCCGCTATCAATGCCGTTAAGAAGCTAAGGGCTGGGGATCAACTAGGTGGCGAATGGGTCGCTATGACCACGATAAGACTCGCAGAGATACATAGAAAGGAATGGGAATCGGCGAGTGTTTAGATGTCATTGGTCGGGCTGTTGTTATATACAGTAGTCCGACAAAATCACCTAGTTTTGCAGTTGTGGAATACAAGCGGTCGACCGCTAACCCTTATGCTATATATGTCCTGTCCACTTCAGTCCACTATGTATATATATAATTAAAGATAAAGATATTTATATATATAGGCTTATATAAGTGGACATTCTTTGACCTTGTCCTTTGTCTTGGTGTTTATCTTTTCCTGTTTTTTAATGGACATTGGGACACGACACGAGCAAAGCGTTATAGTATATGGGTTAGCGGGCGTCCCTCATGCACACCGACTTTAAAAAAACCAAGGACACAAGTGGACAAAACTAGGAATAAGTAGGACAAAGTGGAGAAAACCTCCACAAGAAAGGATAAATATGCGACACACACCCTACACCAAGATTTCAAAAAACAAGTTACACAACTTACTCACGAAGCGAGGACTACCTGATACAACCATCAACCAAATCAAAGAACAAGTAGCACTACGCAAGAAACAGATAAACCAAACCCGAGTGGAAAACCGCATACGCTATAAAAGATGGGCTGAGATGATTAAACCACTCACCCGAGAGATCAACATAGTCAAAGCGAACATCACCTACCACGCTAAGACAAACCCACAGACCGCCACCTTTTATCAGGACTACCTTGAAACCTTACTCGACACCCGAGCGCTACTAACCAAGCACAAGCTAACCCGAGAAGCGACACCTATTAACCACGATAAAACAAAGCGGAACTGGGTGGACTATGTGAACAAAGCAGAGAAGGAGGAACTGATGGCAAGGTACGAAAGCCTACCCTATTACACAAAGGCAAAGCGAAAGACTATCTTCCCAACACCACGCACAAGAGAATCACTCAAGCAAACTACACAAACAACTTACACAACAGGAGGAACACCATGAAGACAATGATTCTAAATAAACAGACAGGCAGAGAAGTACAAGAGAATCAGTGGGTTACACGCAAGGACTACAAAGGCTTTTACAGTAGGTTTGAGATACTAGAACTATACGATGACGAAACGGCAAGGGTGCGGTATTTAACTGGGGATGACGGGTATCTCTACACCACGCAGACCTTCCACAGACTAGGTTTAAAACAGGTGATGCTATGAGATGGTTCGACTTAGACTGGGTATTCCGCTTGGCTATCGTTATCGGTAGCCTTTATTTTCTTGTGCATTTGATTGTTTATATAGGGAGGTGAGCATGATTGCGAACAGGGTGCAGTTCTTCAAGATAGCAGGGTTGATGTTAGAGGTGTTACAAAACCCAAGCATACACGCAACAGAGAGCTATATTCACAAGGTGCTAGATGTAGTAGACGAGGTGGATGAAGTGAACGAGATCGTAGGGTATCTAAACAATGCCTTCTTTCAATATCAGATAGACGCAACAACAAGGGAGAAACTAAATGGGGTATAGGGTTAAGTTCAACACCACTATTGAGTGGGAAGTAAACGATGAAGACATGGATAGCTTTGACGAGTGTGCTACACCCGAAGCCTTTATTAAATACCAAGAGTACCTACTCAAACCAGCGCAAAGCCTTGGAGATTTCGTAGCCAATGCAGTAGTCAAGCGTGGTGATTGGGCATACGAAACAGATGATGCAGTAGAAGATATGGGAGAGTGGCATGGGGTATAGATCAGAGGTAGCGTATGTAGTTAAGTTCAAAGATGGCGAGGACAGGGAAGCGTTTATCAATATGTTGATAGTCGCAAAGAATGAGCACACTACTCAGGCTCTCAAAGAACTTAGCAAACTAGAAGATGACAAACTATTCTTCCACGCCACAGATGTTAAATGGTATGACTCATACCCTGATGTCAAGGCGCACACCGAAATCTACCTACAAGCAGTCGAGTTATTCGAGGGTGCAGGGTATCGCTATGTAAGAATCGGAGAAGAACTTGAAGACCTAGAGATCGAGGAAGACGGGGACTATGACGACCTATGGGATTACACAAGTGTAGAAAGACGGATAGATGTGTGCGTAGATACAAACCAAATTAAACCAATCCTAACTGAAGAAGGAGAACTAGCATGAAGAACTTTATGGGTAGATGTATTGATAAGGAAAGCATTGACGAGTATGTCATGCACGAAGTGTATGCAGATGGTGATGACGGGGTGAACTATGTGCTAAATGTAGTAGCCAAAGACCCAATGAACGCAATCGAGATAGCCAAGTTCGTTAAGCAAGACGAAGGCTGGAGGGTAAAGGAGGTAACACAATGACCACATTCACATTACAAGACTTAACACCACAACCCGAAGAACCAATACAAGGCGCAAGTGGGGCGCAATATACCCCCGTAGATTTAAAGCAGTTCTACAAACCTCTTGAGGAAATACAAAGAGAGCAACCAGTGTCTTTCTTTGCAGGGCTGGAGGGTGCGTTGCGTAGCTTAATTCGTGAGGAAGTTTTAAAAGCATTGGCACAAAGGGAGAAACCATGAGGCTAGCAAGCGAGGTGGAGGATTCCTCCACGATAGATATACGGGCATACACATACCAAGAACTATCAGATGAAGCAAAGGAGTCAGTCAAACAATGGTGGTATGAGCATGGCGCTGAGCATGAGTGGTGGGACTGCGCCTACGAGGACTTTAAACGAGAAGGCTACGAGTTAGGGTTTGTAATTGATAACATTAACTTCTCAGGTTTTTACTCTCAAGGTGATGGCGCTTGTTGGTCAGGTCAGGTTGATACGGCTCAATGGCTCAAGACGCATACCGAGGACAGCATAGCTAGAGATGCGTGGTGCGCTTTGATACAAGAGGAGTTTTGCGATAAGCATATGGGCATACACTTCAGAGGGCACTACTCACATAGCGGAAGTATGACTTGTGTAGGTTGGGACTGGTGTGATGAGAGCGGTGAGGATGACTACTTGTATTTAAAACTTCCATCCATCTTTCAAGGTATGCACTACAAAGATGTACGCAACCTAATCACATCAAGCGACTACATATACAAAGACCCTAACGACATAGAGGAAGCGGCATTTGAAAGTGCTAAGGGCTACGCAGACAAACTATACAAACAACTTAGGGAGGAATACGAATATATAACAAGCGAAGCAAATTTAATAGAGATGTGCGACATCAACGACTGGAGGTTTGACGAGGAGGGCAATATGGCATGAGTTACTACACTCACGCAAAGAACGCAGTATATCTACAACAACTTAAATACAAATATCAAACAACGAAAGGAATTACCATGAGAACATACGAAGACGCATTATCACAATACAACCGCAGTAAGAAACCAACCCGTAGTAAGAAGTGGTTAGCTATGCCCGATAGCCCAAGATACCTACGCAATGTATCAGCAGACCATATGGGTATTCACAAGACAAACGATGGCGCTATCTACTACCGCTTGTATAACACCAATGTCGCAACCTTCTATCCACCCGAAGCAGACGGCGCACGCAAGGTAGTAATGAACTACTACGCTAGCCAAACCACTAACATCTTTATGTATGAGCAAGGACTTAACTACCATGACCTAACAACAACCGAGGGCAAGCAAGTCCGAGTTCCCTATGTAGCTAGCTGGGATAGAGCAAGCGGTTCACACAAACCAAGCGCAGAGTTATGGTTCAACCAAGACGGGCTACTAATTACAGAACGATCAAGCCATCGTGACATCTACACATACAAGTCAAGCGCAGAGGATAAGCAGAAGCGCAAGGACTTCAAGGCTAAGGTAGATACACTCATGACCCTCGCTTTATTCCGCTTGCCCGAATACAGAGCCAATGTAACTATCGACGAGAACCTAGGTCAGCCATTCGGCACAGCGTGGCGCAATGCACCACGAGAGATCAGTAGGTTTGAGGATGTAGTCAGGGACTTAGGCGCAGATCAGACCGAGCATCCTCAATACATCGAAGCGTTCTTAAACTTAGGTCAGGCGGTGTTCGACATCTCTGCTAGCCACAAGGTTTACAACTACATCCCCGAGGGTGAGCGTTGGCAAGGACAGTTGTTCCGCACATGGGGTAAGTCAGCAGACCAACTCAAAGCCATGCTCGATAAGCAACATGAGGTAGCAGAAGAAGTTACAGCAGAGGAGTTCAAGAAAGCTATGACTAGTCGCTTGTTAAATGTTGCATCACTCAAGACAGGCTCAGTCAAAACACCTTGGGGTCAGTTCATGTCATCTATCCCACGCAAGTATTTTGTTTAACTATATGTAGTATCAGTAGCACTACCCGTAGTATCAGGGTTTATTCTTATGTCAAACCTTGGACAGGGTAGTATCATTGTAGGAAACAGAGCAAAGACTCTATATGTAGTACCTCACGCAGTTCAACAACAACATAGAAAGGCAGTAAACATTATGCAGATGCTTTCATTTAAACAAGTTACACAACTCATCAAGGCAATCGGTCACAAGCGCACCATCATTGTCGAGGGCGAGAATGGTATCGGTAAGACTGGTCTATTCCATATGCTCAAAGATGACCCGTTCTTTTCTAACCATGTCCATGTTGACCCGATTGATTGCACGCAGTTATCCGATGGTTCAGTATGGATGCCTGACATTGACAGAGAGTTAGGTGTTAGTCGTGAGTTACCTAACGAGCGCTTCGGTGTTAACAAGGACAATCAGAAAGGTATCAATGGCGCACGACCAGCGTTAGTATTCCTCGATGAGATTGCCAAGGCTCGTCAGTATATTAAAGATGTGCTAGCCCCAATCGTTTACGAGCGTCGTGTTGGTAACTACCATATGCCCGAGGGTAGCGTAGTGTTTTGTGCTACTAACTTATCAGTCGAGGGTCTAGGCGATTCCATTCAAGCGCACTTGCGTAATCGTTTGGTGTTTGTCAAGATGCGTAAGCCTACGCAAACTGAGTGGCGAGAGTGGGCTATCGACAGAGGTATTGCACCCGAGGTTATTGCATGGACTGACGAGTTAGGTCAGACATTGTTTGATAGCTTCCTTGACTATCAGTCAGGTGCTAAGTATGACGGGCAACGACAAGAAGCGCACAACGCATACATCTTCAACCCATCTATCGCACAGATGTCCTATGTCACACCACGCTCACTTCATGCGGCATCTGACATTGTGTATAGCAAAGACGGCATGGACACAGAAACATTATTGTCCGCACTATCAGGCACTATGGGTGAGGCTGGTGCTGAATCACTCAAGGCTTTCATTCAGTTCGGTGAGCAAACCCCTCCGTTCCCACGCATCTTGAAAGAACCTAAGACTTGCCCTGTCCCTGAGAATCCTATGGCGCAGATCATTACAGTTCTCAAGTGCATTACACAAACCAATGGTCGTGAGGATGCCGAGGCAGTATGCGAATACATCTTGCGTATGCGTCGTGAGATGCAGTCTATGTTCTGCCATAACCTAGCGCAGTCTAGTCGTGTATCTAACTTCGTGACTGTCAAGCCGTTCCAAACTATGTTGCAAGACAACAAGATTTATTTCACAGGCAAGTAAGGAGATCACTATGAGTTCAATATGGGACAAAATGTCGCTTAACGACCGCATCATAGCGTGTCATGTGGACATCAGTAATAGCGCATTGTTCGCTACGCTGTCAGGTATTGTGTATGTCGGTGATGTCAAGCTAGACGAGGACATCAGGACTGCGGCAACTGATGGTCGTAATGTTATCTATGCGCCATCATTCATCGAGCCTTTATCACGCAAGCAGTTGAGGTTCTTGATTCTTCACGAGAGTTTGCATAAGGCTTTACATCATTGCACTAACTACAAAGCATTGTGCGAGAAGTATCCTATGTTGTGCAATCAAGCTATGGATTATGTAGTCAATGGCACGATAGAAGAAACCGACCCGACCCATGCGTTCATCGAGCACCCAACCGCAGTAGCTCCTTTGTTAGATAAAAAATACTATGGTTGGAGTTTTGTAGAAGTCTTACAGGATTTGATTAAACAATGCGAGGAACAAGGTGGCGACCCGACTGCTGGTAGTGGTGTTGGTGGTGACGGCACGCTTGACGGACACATACTAGGTAAGCTATCCGATGCTATCGAAGCCAAGACTGCACAAGAAGTTTCAGAAGCGTTGCATCAAGGCAAGATGTTAGCCAAGCGTATCAAGGATAGGGGCAACGGCAGTAGCGGTAGTGCATTAGATCGCCTTACTCAGAAGCGTGACACCAACTGGAAAGAGTATATGCGTGACTTCATTACTCAGTTATGCGAGGGCGATGACTACTCACGATTCGCACCGCCTAACAAACGCTTACTACCCCAAGGCATACTCATGCCATCACACTTCTCTGAAACAACAGGCGAGTTAGTGATTGCTTGTGATGCGTCAGGTTCTATGTATCACATACTGCCTACTGTGTTCGGTGAGGTATCTCGTATCTGCGAGAATGTTAAGCCTGACTCTGTGCGTGTGTTGTGGTGGGAAACAGAGATTGTCGGCGAGCAAATCTTCAAGCCCTCTGACTATCACAACATAGCCAACCTCATTCGCCCTTGTGGTGGTGGTGGCACACGCTTGACTTGTGTGCGTGAGTATATGGTTGAGCATAAGGTCAAACCCAAGGCAACCATCGTGCTTAGCGACGGCTACATAGAATCGGATTACATACTACCTGACGGGCCCATCTTGTTCGGTGTAGTAGATAACGATTCATTCACAAGCAACAAAGGTAAGACAGTTCGTATTTATTCATAAACAACAAAGGAGAATTACTATGACACGCTTTAACATTGATACTTGCGCTATGTTGGTAGAGGTAAATGTTCGCCAATGGACAGCACGCAAACTAGACAAGTCAACTACCGACGAGGTGTTGGCAACTAAACAAGCTGGCAGTAAGGGTGCGGCTCGAGTTAATAAGAACTTATTAGCTGGTCGCCCTGAGTTAGAAACAATCAACCAATGCGTTGGTGCTATCCGCACCTATCTCTATGATGTGACCTTGCCTTGGTCTGACTCGGGCTTACGCTTACTGACTACCGCTAAGTTCATGGAGTTCAACCAGCGTATGCAAGAGTTCGAGGATAAGTTCAATGCGTTGGTAGATGATTTCGTAACGACTTACCCAACCTTGATTACTGCACAGGCTATGGCTCTTGGTGATATGTTTAACCGCAACGAGTATCCAACACCTGATGACATCAAGCATCGCTTTGACTTCCGAGTTAACTATATGCCTGTGCCTACCTCGGGTGACTTCCGAGTTGATGTGGGTAATGACGCACAAGCAGAGTTACAAAACAAGTTAGCAAAGCTAGCAGATGAGCGTATCGAGAACGCTATGGGTGACATCAAGACAAGACTCAAAGATCACCTCAAGCGTATGTCTGACCGCTTAACTGTGGACTACACAGGACACAAGGCACAACCCCGTATGTTCCATGCCAGTCTGTTAGATACTGCCAACGAGTTATGCTCACTAGCTAAAGACCTCAACATCACAGGCGACAAAGACTTAGAAGAAGCACGCATCAAACTACATGAAGCAGTCAATGGCTTAGAGGTTGATGACTTACGCAAAGACCTCGATACTCGCCAAGCAGTTAAGAAAGATGTTGACGCAATCCTATCCAAGTTCGATTTCTAAGGAGAACCAAATGTTAAAGCAACCGATTGTAGTAAGCAACTCTAGAGCCTTAGTTAAAATGTCTGCGCCTAAGTATAGGCATGGGCAACCAGTGTCATCTTCTGTTCTGCGGGGGGTGATGACCGACGATGTGCTTCAAAAACTAGAAGCAAACTGGAAACTAAACTCTAAAAAAATGATTGAAGAATTGGGCAGTAAATGGC